>Ga0208793_1000061_pt1:0-65000 | contig 66070 bp, 60 predicted proteins | sample 17_taG_FD_184092 | JGI IMG/M metagenome (GOLD analysis project Ga0208793, IMG submission 184092) | Marine viral communities from the Subarctic Pacific Ocean - 17_ETSP_OMZ_AT15314 metaG (SPAdes) (version 2) | ecosystem: Environmental > Aquatic > Marine > Oceanic | place: Pacific Ocean... | reverse complement strand
ATTCCGTCAGTGCGCACCTAATTTTCGCCTCCGTCACTTTTAACGTGAGCAGGTACAGGAATATTAACCTGTTGTCCATCCACTACCCCTTTCGGGTTCGCGTTAGGTCCCGACTAACCCTCAGCTGATTAGCATAGCTGAGGAAACCTTAGTCTTTCGGAGTGCGGGTTTCTCGCCCGCATTATCGTTACTTATGCCTACATTTTCTTTTCTGTCCGCTCCAGCATACCTCACGGTACACCTTCGGCGCAAACAGAATGCTCCCCTACCACTTGAATAAATTCAAGTCCATAGCTTCGGTAGTATGTTTATGCCCGATTATTATCCATGCCGGACCGCTCGACTAGTGAGCTGTTACGCACTCTTTAAATGAATGGCTGCTTCCAAGCCAACATCCTAGCTGTCTGTGCAGTCCAACCTCGTTTTTTCAACTTAACATACATTTGGGGACCTTAGCTGATGGTCTGGGTTCTTTCCCTCTCGGACATGGACCTTAGCACCCATGCCCTCACTGCTGATCATCATTTTATAGCATTCGGAGTTTGTCAGGAATTGGTAGGCGGTGAAGCCCCCGCATCCAATCAGTAGCTCTACCTCTATAAAACTATATATCAACGCTGCACCTAAATGCATTTCGGGGAGTACGAGCTATTTCCGAGTTTGATTGGCCTTTCACCCCTACCCTCAGGTCATCCCAAGACTTTTCAACGTCAACGGGTTCGGTCCTCCATTTGGTGTTACCCAAACTTCAACCTGCCCAAGGGTAGATCACACGGTTTCGCGTCTACTACTACCAACTAAAGCGCCCTGTTCAGACTCGCTTTCGCTGCGGCTCCGATCCTAAGGATCTTAACCTTGCTGGCAACAGTAACTCGTAGGCTCATTATGCAAAAGGCACGCCGTCACCAGTAAACTGGCTCCGACCGCTTGTAGGCGTATGGTTTCAGGTTCTATTTCACTCCGTTGTTCACGGTTCTTTTCACCTTTCCCTCACGGTACTGGTTCACTATCGGTCTCTCAGGAGTATTTAGCCTTGGCGGATGGTCCCGCCGGATTCATACAGGGTTTCACGTGCCCCGCACTACTCAGGATACCGCTATCGATAACGCTCCTTGCCTATACCGGGCTATCACCGTCTATGGCCACGCTTTCCAACGTGTTCTAGTTCATTGCGCATCAAATGTCGCGGTCCTACAACCCCAATACTGCCGTAACAGCATTGGTTTGGGCTAATCCGATTTCGCTCGCCGCTACTATCGGAATCACTATTGTTTTCTCTTCCTCCGGGTACTTAGATGTTTCAGTTCCCCGGGTTCGCCCCCTTTCGGGTACCGTATCTTCAATACGGTGGGTTGCCCCATTCGGATACCTGCGGATCAACTTGTATGTGCCAATCCCCGCAGCTTTTCGCAGCTTATCACGTCCTTCTTCGCCTCTGAGAGCCTAGGCATTCCCCATACGCCCTTGTTTTGCTTATTGTACTTTTTGCTCTTTTAATGAGTTTGATTCAAAAATTTTGGTATGCCCGAAGCATACCTCTTTATTATTGCTTTTCTCGTATTCTTTGTTTCCAATATGTCAATGAACTGTCCGGATCCCCGCGTCCCCAGGCCCGGATAACGGGCAGCTAATGGGAACAACGGCTGTTGTCCTTGGTGGAGAATATCGGAGTCGAACCGATGACCTCCTGCGTGCAAGGCAGGCGCTCTAGCCAGCTGAGCTAATCCCCCATTTGTTTCAGTTATCGGTTATCAGTTAACAGTTATCAGTTAATCGATGACCTAAACGCCAACTTGGGATACCCAACTTCTAAAATTTCCTTTCAATAAAATTATAATGAACGTTATACTTCCGAAGAAATACTTTTTTCAAACCTCGATCTCGATTTTAGTTTCGATTTCGATCGTAGTCCCAGGCAGACTCGAACTGCCGACCTCTACATTATCAGTGTAGCGCTCTAACCAGCTGAGCTATGGGACTGTAAAAAGGCCCCAATGTTCAGTGTTCAGTAATCAGTTTTGATGTACCGAAGACTTGACCTGTTGACCATAATATGATAAAATTGACAGCTAAACCAAGCAAGAACCCTTCGCGTTTTTCAATATAAGAGCCTTCTCTTGTTGAATTTTCGGTCGTCTTTCTCTAGAAAGGAGGTGTTCCAGCCGCACCTTCCGGTACGGCTACCTTGTTACGACTTAGCCCCAGTTACCAGCTTCACCCTAGGCCGCTCCTTGCGGTGACGGACTTCAGGTGCTTCCAGCTTCCATGGCTTGACGGGCGGTGTGTACAAGGCCCGGGAACGTATTCACCGGATCATGGCTGATATCCGATTACTAGCGATTCCAGCTTCACGGGGTCGAGTTGCAGACCCCGATCCGAACTGAGACAGGTTTTGTGGATTCGCTCCTGCTTGCGCAGTGGCTGCCCATTGTACCTGCCATTGTAGCACGTGTGTGGCCCAGGACGTAAGGGCCGTGATGATTTGACGTCATCCCCACCTTCCTCACGGTTTGCACCGGCAGTCTCGTTAGAGTTCCCATCTTTACATGCTGGCAACTAACGACAGGGGTTGCGCTCGTTATAGGACTTAACCTGACACCTCACGGCACGAGCTGACGACAACCATGCAGCACCTTGCAGTCTGTCCGAAGAAGGGGGTGTTTCCACCCCTGTCAGACTACATTTAAGCCCTGGTAAGGTTCCTCGCGTATCATCGAATTAAACCACATGCTCCACCGCTTGTGCGGGCCCCCGTCAATTCCTTTGAGTTTCATTCTTGCGAACGTACTCCCCAGGTGGGATACTTATCACTTTCGCTTGGCCACCCAGCCTACCAATGCAGGCCGGACAGCTAGTATCCATCGTTTACGGCGTGGACTACCAGGGTATCTAATCCTGTTCGCTCCCCACGCTTTCGTCCATCAGCGTCAATATAGTGTTAGTGACCTGCCTTCGCAATCGGTATTCTATGTAATATCTAAGCATTTCACCGCTACACTACATATTCTAGCCACTTCACACTAATTCAAGGCGACCAGTATCAATGGCAGTCCTACAGTTGAGCTGCAGAATTTCACCACTGACTTAGACGCCCGCCTACGGACCCTTTAAACCCAATGATTCCGGATAACGCTCGGACCCTCCGTATTACCGCGGCTGCTGGCACGGAGTTAGCCGGTCCTTATTCGTACGGTACCGTCAAGCCCCCACACGTGGGGGTGTTTCTTCCCGTAAAAAAGCAGTTTACAACCCATAGGGCAGTCTTCCTGCACGCGGCATGGCTGGATCAGGCTCCCGCCCATTGTCCAATATTCCTCACTGCTGCCTCCCGTAGGAGTCTGGTCCGTGTCTCAGTACCAGTGTGGGGGATCCCCCTCTCAGGGCCCCTACCCATCGTAGCCTTGGTATGCCGTTACCATACCAACTAGCTAATGGGACGCATGCCCATCTATTGCCGATAAATCTTTACCATACTTCAAATGCTATCTGTATGGACTATGGGGCATTAATCCAAGTTTCCCTGGGCTATTCCCCTGCAATAGGTAGGTTGCATACGCGTTACGCACCCGTGCGCCGGTCTCAAGGGGTGCAAGCACCCCTCTACCCCTCGACTTGCATGTGTTAGGCCTGCCGCTAGCGTTCATCCTGAGCCAGGATCAAACTCTTCATCGTATAATCTTCAATAATATTGCGACCATACACCAAAAGAGCCCGACTCTCAAAAAAATCTCGGGATTCTCACTTAGTTTAGTTTTCTTTGTTGACCAACTACCTTTCGGTAGCCAATCTACGCTGTCAATTTCAATATCTCAATGAACTTTTTGTCTCTCTTTTGCTCGCCCTCAAATCGTGTTTTATAGTCACTCATTGTCTAAGCGGGTGCAAATGTACAACTCTTTTTTAATCCTGCAATACCTTTTTAAAAAATATTTCAAAAATTTTTAAGAGCGTTGTTTTTTGCTTTTTTGAACGTCTGTATCTGTTCTTCTAAGCGGGTGCAAATATAGATTGCTTTTTCAATCCCACAAACTTAATTGACGTTTATTTTAAAATATTTTTTTATCAATTAACTAAGCATTTGAAAAGCTTTAACTTAGCTTGAAAAATAAATTTATGGGTTCTTTTTACCTTAATATATATACTATTTCATCAATTTCAATCACGTTAAGGATTGAACGGCATGTTTGAGCTCTCCCAATGCACTAAAAGAGTGCATTGGGAAGCGAGCAGTGAAAGCCTGACCGAGAACCGCAAAACGGTTATCGGGAACGCCCAAAAAATAACAATAATCAATAAACAGGATATTGCAAACCGCCGAAACTAATAGTATCTTTGCACCCTAAAATTTTTCAGTATATGATAGCCATTACCTTACCAGACGGAAGTGTAAAGCATTTTGATGCAGGAGTTACGCCTATGGATGTAGCCAAAAATATTAGTGAAGGATTCGCGCGGAACGTTATTTCGGCATCCTTCAATGGTGCAACTATTGAATCCAGCACACCATTAACGGAAGATGGAAGCTTGGTGTTATATACTTGGAACAATGAGGAAGGGAAAAAAGCTTTTTGGCATTCCTCTGCACATATACTTGCGCAGGCATTGGAGCAATTATATCCTGGAATTAAATTAACTATAGGTCCGGCTATCGAAAATGGTTTTTATTACGATGTTGATTTTGGAGACAGAACCATTTCAGAAAAAGATTTAAAGGAAGTTGAGGACAAAATGCTTGAGATAGCCCGCGGGAAACACGAATTTTCATTACGTGAATCTTCAAAGGCTGATGCTTTGGATTATTATAAGAAGCAAGGTAATGAGTATAAAGTTGAATTGATTGAAAATCTTGAAGACGGAACCATTACATTTTGTGACCACGACACATTTACAGATTTGTGCCGTGGCGGACATATTCCAAATACTGGAATTGTAAAAGCCGTTAAATTGATGAGTATTGCCGGGGCTTATTGGCGCGGTGATGAAAAGAACAAACAACTTACGCGAATCTATGGAATAAGTTTTCCGAAACAGAAAGACTTAACCGAATATCTTGAATTACTGGAACAAGCCAAACAACGCGATCACAGAAAACTTGGAAAGGAGCTTGAGCTTTTCACATTTTCACAAAAAGTTGGGCAAGGACTTCCACTTTGGTTGCCAAAAGGTGCTGCGCTTCGCGAAAGACTTGAAAACTTTTTGAAGAAAGCTCAGAAAAAAGCTGGTTATGAAATGGTTGTCACTCCTCATATTGGTCAAAAAGAACTTTATGTAACTTCTGGACATTATGCTAAATATGGCGCTGATAGCTTTCAACCCATAAAAACGCCAAACGAGGGTGAAGAGTTTCTATTGAAACCCATGAACTGCCCACATCATTGTGAAATATACAATAGCAAACCTTGGTCTTATAAGGATTTGCCGAAGCGTTTTGCTGAATTCGGAACAGTTTATCGCTATGAACAAAGTGGCGAATTGCACGGTTTAACACGTGTTCGCGGTTTTACACAAGATGATGCACACATATTTTGTACGCCAGATCAATTGGACGATGAGTTCAAAAAAGTAATTGATTTGGTTTTATATGTTTTCGGTTCTTTAGGTTTCGAAAATTTTTATACTCAAGTTTCTTTACGCGACCCTGAAAAGCCCGAAAAGTATATTGGAAGTCTTGAAAATTGGGAAAAAGCCGAAAAAGCAATCATAAATGCAGCCGAAGCAAAAGGGCTGGATTATAAAGTTGAATATGGCGAAGCTGCTTTCTATGGTCCCAAACTGGATTTTATGGTAAAAGACGCGCTTGGAAGAAGTTGGCAGTTAGGTACAATTCAAGTAGATTATAACCTTCCTGAACGTTTTGAGTTGGAATACAAAGGCAGTGATAACGAGACCCACCGTCCGGTAATGATCCACCGAGCACCCTTCGGAAGTATGGAACGTTTTGTAGCAATTTTATTGGAACATACTGGCGGGAATTTCCCCCTTTGGTTGATGCCAGAACAGGTGAGTATATTATCATTAAGTGAAAAATATGAAAAATACTCACAAAAAGTTTTAAATTTGCTTGAAAATGACGAAATTCGCGCCCTTGTTGACAACAGGAACGAGACAATTGGCAAGAAAATTAGGGAGGCTGAAATGAACAAAATCCCATATATGTTGATTGTTGGTGAGCAGGAAGAAAAAGATGGAACGGTTTCTGTACGTAAACACGGTGAAGGCGATTTAGGAACAATGACGCCAAAAGCCTTTTCAGAATTGATTCAACAAGCAGTAAAAGACGAATCGAAAGAATTTAATGTTTAACTAAAATTAGTAAGCCATAGCAATACGAAGAAAAAGAAGTAGAGGACCTGCAAGGATAATTAAGGAAGATCAACACAGAATCAACGGAAAGATTCGTGCTGAAGAAGTTCGCCTTGTGGGAGACAATGTTGAAATAGGAGTTTATCCTTTAAAAAAAGCACGTGAAATTGCTGAAGAGCAAGAACTCGATCTTGTGGAAATTTCACCAAACGCAAACCCGCCAGTTTGTAAAGTAATAGACTATAAAAAGTTTGTTTACGAACAAAAAAAGCGTGAAAAGGCACTTAAGGCCAAAGCAACCAAAGTTACCATTAAGGAAATCAGGTTCGGGCCAAATACCGATGATCACGATTACGAGTTCAAAAAGAAACACGGCGAAAAGTTTTTGCAGGAAGGTTCTAAACTGAAAGCATATGTTTTCTTTAAAGGACGTTCAATCATTTACAAAGACCAAGGTGAAATTTTGCTTTTGCGTCTTGCCCGGGATCTTGAGGAATTCGGAAAAGTGGAGCAAATGCCAAAATTGGAAGGCAAGCGAATGATTATGTTCATTGCCCCTAAAAAGAAATAATACTTCATTTTTTAAAAGAAATTGAAGTTCACAATAAAGCGAAGTAATAAATAAAAAGTAGGAAACATGCCGAAACAAAAAACAAAATCCAGTGCCAAGAAGCGTTTTAAGCTTACAGGTACAGGTAAGATTAAAAGAAAGCATGCGTTTAAAAGCCACATCTTAACAAAGAAAAGCAAAAAACGCAAACTTGCATTGACCCATGATGGGTTGGTGGACAAGGCCGACGAGCCTAATGTTAAGCTAATGCTTCGAATGAAGTAAAAGCCTAACCGGTTAAAACAAGTATTTAAACCCTGGAGTAGTGCCAAAACGATTTTAGATTAACGATTGTTGATTTAAGAAGTTTTAAAACAAGTGTTGATTATCGACCGCCTGCTACAAAAAAATTAAAATTATGCCAAGATCAGTAAATTCAGTTGCGAAGAGAGCCCGCAGAAAAAAGGTTCTTAAACAAGCCAAAGGTTACTTTGGAAGACGTAAAAACGTATGGACGGTTGCTAAAAACGCTGTGGACAAAGCAATGCTTTATTCATACCGTGACCGTCGTGCAAAAAAGAGAAATTTCAGATCCCTTTGGATCACCCGTATCAACGCGGGCGCAAGACAGCATGGAATGTCTTATTCACAGTTTATGGGAAGTTTAAAAAACAGTGGAATCGAACTTAACCGTAAGGTTTTGGCAGATTTGGCTATGAACCACCCAGAGGCTTTTGCCGCAATCGTAAAACAAGTAAAATAAGACATTAACTATATTATTTCGCCTAAAGACCGCTTCAGCAATGAGGCGGTTTTTTTATGCAAAAAATTCAACTGAATAAGTTTCATTATCTTCGTTAAAAATAGATCGATGCCTCGCTCCAGACTTCTTCTTTTCATTTTGCTCTTTGCATCGGAAAGTTTTCTTTTCGCCCAAAAAGGAACTGGAAAACTATACAGAATTGACAGGTACGAATCTATCTATCTTCCCTTGGGAAAAATTTCTTTTGCAGATAAACTCATTGAATATAAGGTTGGCACGCCACCACCCATTCAGAAATATAGGGATAGTTTACAGTGCCTTCACGAACCAAACTATAAAAATTACCAAACGCCTAACTTTATTTCACTGGGCTGTGGAGGAAGTTTAACCGTAGAATTTACAGACAATGGTTTTATGAATCTTCCGGGCGATGATCTTTATCTTTTCGAAGTTGGTCCTTCCAAAGAGCCCGCCAAAGTCGAGATTTCACAAAATGGCACAGATTGGATATATGCCGGAAAAATTGCGGGTGGAAAGTCCTCCATAGATTTAAGCAAAGAAGGAATTGATACCGAAACCGTTTTCTATTTTCTCAAGATTACCGATTTAAAAGACCTTTGCAAAAGCAAAAGTGCCGGGGCAGATATAGACGCCATTGGAGCTATAAATAGCGTAATCAAACTTACAATTAACGCAGATGTTCTTTTTGATGTTGCCAAATATGAATTAAAGGAAAACGCAAAACAAAGTCTCGATTCTCTGGCAGAATCCATTCGTCAAGTAGATAAGGCAACCATATTGGTGGAAGGCCACACCGATAGTGATGGTGACGATAATTCAAATATGTTGCTTTCTGAAAATAGATGTATTTCAGTAAAAAATAGATTAATTGAAATTTTTGGGGAAGACTCGTTATATGAATTCGAGATAAAACCGTATGGCGAAAGCAAACCTCGTTTTCCGAACGATACTGAAGAAAACAAACATCAAAACAGAAGGGTGGAAATTACAGTTTTACCGCCAAAGGATTATTACGAAAGTCTTTCTAGGGAATAGGTTTGAGGACTTTGTAAGATTTAGGTTTTCTGCTTTTTCTTTTTTGCCGCTGGGAATAAAACATTATTCAAAATTAGTCTGTAGCCCGGGGAATTTGGGTGTAATGCCAATTCCGTTTTTGCATCCCCTACTCTATGCTGATAATCCTCGGGGTCGTGACCACCGTAAAAAGTAAAGAAACCCTTTCCTTTTATTCCGTGAATGTATCGTGCTTCGCCATTGCTTTTGTTTTCGCCCATAATTAAAACATTACTTTTAATTTCATCAGGGTCAAAAGAAGTTGTTTGCCCCATAAATCCTTTTACCAAAGCAGTATGATTTTGGTTAAGCATCGTCGGGATTGGGTCCCACTTTGCGGAATAATCCATTAATGTAAAATAATCACTTTCCTTAGCAATTCTACGTTTTTCGGTCATATCAATACTGGAAAATTCATAGACCATCGGACTACGTTCCAGAATAAAATCCTTAAAAGCAAAAGTTTTATTGTAATCTATTTTACTTTGGTAACCCGGATCGCTTGGATCACCATCAAACATGGGTTCACAAATATCAACCCCTTCGGCGGAAAGAGCAATGTCAAAACTATCAGTAGCGCTACACATTGCAAACATAAACCCCCCCCCTATAACATAATCACGGATTTTTTTGGCAACATCCAATTTTGCTTCAGAAACTTTATTGTAACCCATTTTTGCAGCAAGCGCTTCGGCTTTAGCCTTTTCTTCAATATACCATGGTGCCGAACGATAGGCGCGATAAAATTTGCCGTATTGCCCCGTAAAATCTTCATGGTGCAAGTGAAGCCAATCGTAAAGAATAAGTTGGTCGGCCATTACCTCCTCGTCATAAATTACGGTATATGGAATTTCGGCATACGTTAAAACCATAGTCACGGCATCGTCCCACGGAAGGTTTCCTTTTGGGGAATAGACTGCGATTTTTGGAGCTTTTTCAAGAACCACGGCATCCATATTTTTTGAAGGACTACTTATGTCGGTAAGAATTTGTTCGGTTTTGCTATCGGAAATCACTTCAAAAGAAACTCCGCGAATCTGGCATTCCTTCTGAATTTCAGGGGAATCTGGCATCAAAAAAGAACCACCGCGATAGTTCAGCAACCACTTTACTTTTTGTTGTTTTTCCAATACCCAATAGGTAATTCCGTAAGCTTTTAGATGTTCTTTTTGGCTATCGGCATCCATTGGAATAAGGATGTATGAAGCTGAAGCTTTTAAAGAAAAAAGCAATATAAATATTAGAAAAATGAAACGTTGCATCGTGCGAAGATAACGACAATTTTTAAGCCAAAGTATCTATGGAGTATTAAAAAGGCACGTCATTATCCTCCTCAATAGAAAAATCATCGTTCATTGAACTTCCGAAGGCTTCGTTGGGCGAAGGCAGATTCTTCGTTTTGAAAGTATCGTCATTTGCTGCATCGTTCATTCGGGAATGGATTTCCGTTGGCATTTCGTAATCTGCAAGACTTTCAAATTTACCGAGATGGCCGATAAACTTCAAACGGATTTCATCCAGACCACCGTTACGGTGCTTAGCAACAATAAACTCCGCCTGTCCTGCCGTTGGGGTGTGCTCTTCATCGTCCCACTCATCAATCTTGTAATATTCGGGACGGTAAATGAAGGAAACGATATCTGCATCCTGCTCAATCGCACCAGATTCACGCAGGTCGGAAAGTAAAGGGCGCTTGCTTCCCCCACGGGTTTCAACGGCACGTGAAAGCTGCGAAAGTGCAATTACTGGAATGTTTAATTCCTTTGCCAATGCTTTTAGGTTTCGGGAAATGGTAGAGATTTCCTGTTCGCGGTTTCCTCCTTTCTGGCTTCCGCCGGCGGTCATCAATTGTAGATAATCCACAATTATAAGTTTGATGCCGTGTTGGGAGGAAAGCCTTCTCGCTTTAGCGCGTAAATCAAAAATGGAAAGCGAAGGGGTATCATCTATAAAAAGTGGCGCTTTTTCAAGCCCCTTTACCTTTACGTTCAGTTGTTCCCACTCGTGTTTTTCAAGGTTTCCGGTCCGTAATTTCTCGGAACTCAATTGAGTTTCGGAAGAAATCAGACGTGTAATAAGCTGTACCGAAGACATTTCCAAAGAGAAAAACGCTACGGGAATGTTGTGCTCAACTGCAATATTTCGTGCCATAGAGAGCGTCAAAGCGGTTTTACCCATACCTGGACGAGCGGCAATAATAATCAAATCACTTGGCTGCCAGCCGGAAGTTAATTTATCAACCTTAGTAAAACCTGAAGGAACTCCGGAAAGTCCTTCTTTATTGGCTATTTCCTCGATTCGTTTCTTCGCTTGAATTACAAGATTCTGGGCAGTTTCTGATGACCGCTTAATATTACCCTGTGTAACTTCGTATAATTTTGCCTCAGCATTATCCAGAAGATCAAAAACGTCGGTTCCTTCATTATAGGAATCCTCAATAATTTCGTTTGAAATTTTAATCAAACTTCGTTGAATATATTTTTGAAGAATAATGCGCGCATGGAATTCAATATGTGCCGAAGAGGACACTTTTTGCGTCAATTGTATCAAATAAAACTCTCCGCCAACGAGTTCGATTTTGCCTTGCTTCTTAAGTTGTGTTGAAACGGTTAATAAGTCTACAGGCTGGCTATCTTCAAACAGATCGTGAATAGCTTCAAAGATGTGTTGATGGGCTTGTTTATAGAAAACTTCGGGGTGTAGGATATCTATTACTTCATCGACCCCTTTTTTGTCAATCATCAAAGCTCCGAGCACAACTTCTTCTAAATCAATAGCTTGCGGCGGTATTTTGCCCTTTTCAAGCGATACGACCTGCGAAGAGCGGGTTGAAAAACTGGTTTGAGGTTTGATTTTTTCCATGAAGCGAATGTAAAGAAAATGTTAAGAGGAATATATGATTTTTTGCTTTACGATATTAACCATTCTTCAACAATTGAATTGTTGAAAACTGCGAAATATTGTTGATAACCCGTAAAAAAATCCGAGGCTTTCGCATCGGATTTACGGTAAGATAAGCTATTGTTAGTTTTAACTTTTAAACTCGCCCATTTCCAAATATTTTTCCATCCGTTTTTTAACCAAATCGGTTGGGGATAACATTTTTAAGGTAGCATATGACTTTTCAATGGTGCTTGCCACCGTTGTAAAAGTTTTCTCACGGTCGCTATGGGCACCACCTATTGGTTCCTTTACAATTTCATCAATGAGCTTAAGTTTTTTCATGTCTGTTGCTGTAAGCTTTAAGGCCTCGGCGGCCTGTTCTTTAAATTCCCAACTTCTCCATAAAATAGAAGAACAGCTTTCGGGGGAGATTACGGAGTACCAAGTGTTTTCGAGCATCAACACTTTGTCACCAACACCTATTCCCAAAGCGCCTCCACTTGCTCCCTCTCCAATGATCACAACAATAATAGGTACTTTTAAGCGTGTCATTTCCAAAATGTTACGGGCAATGGCTTCCCCTTGTCCCCTTTCTTCTGCCTCCAAACCGGGGAAAGCTCCGGGAGTATCCACAAAACAAACTACGGGCACATTAAATTTTTCAGCAGATTTCATTAATCGCAAAGCTTTTCTGTAACCTTCAGGGTTTGCCATTCCAAAATTTCTGAATTGCCGGGTTTTTGTATTATAACCTTTTTGCTGGCCCACGAACATATAACTCTGATCGCCGATTTTTCCAAGGCCCCCGACCATCGCCTTATCGTCCTTAAAACTTCGGTCGCCGTGAAGTTCCAAAAAGGAATCGCCACAGATGGCTTTAATATAATCCATTGTGTACGGACGGTCTGGGTGCCGTGAAAGCTGCACGCGCTGCCAAGGCGTAAGGTTTTTATAAATTTCCTTTTTGGTTTCTTTTAGCTTTTTTTCAATCTGTTTACAGGTATTGGTCACATCTACATCGCTTTCTTCGCCAATTAGACATGCTTTCTCGTATTGTTCCTGCAATTCTTTTATAGGGAGTTCAAAATCAAGATATTCCATAATTTTTTCCTTCTTTTTGTAAAGGTTGGTGTACAAAGATAAAATTTTGTTTTAGGTGTTATGCAATCTTCTTCGTTTTCTTTCTTGGGTAATTTTAATGATTCCGTTGGCAATTACCGTTAACAATATAATAGCCGCGCCGTAATAAAACTGTGGACTCATATTTTCAGAATCTCCCAAAACGATTAGCGCCAAAATAATACCATACACAGGTTCCATATTTATGGTAAGCATAACAGTGTAGGGACTTATCCATTTCATAACATGAATGGACGCTATGAAAGCATATGCGGTACAGGCCGACGCGAGAATTATTAAATAAACCCAGTCGTGGGCTGAAACGGTGAAAAATTCCGTAGTGAATTTTCCTGCGAATGCGAGATAAATACTGATTCCAATAACACCAAATAGCAATTCATAAAATGAAATTGCCGAAGCTTTATGCTCCAACACAAATTTGCCATTGATTACAGAAAAAAGCGCACTCAAAAATGCTGAAATAAGCGCCAAAATAATGCCTAAGGTATAGGAAGCTTCCACGTCGAAAATTATGTAAAGTCCCACTACTACAATAAGTCCGAACAATACTTCGTATAAAATTATTTTTCTTCCGTAGAGAAGCGGTTCCAACAATGATGCAAAAAAAGCTCCCGTTGAGAGCACTGCAAGCGTTACCGAAACATTCGAGGCTTTGATCGCGCCAAAGAAAGTGAGCCAATGCACGGCAATAAGAATACCGGCGAAGCAAAATTTGCCCAATGTTTTCATCGAAAACCTTAAATTTTCTTTTTTGAAAAGCAAAAAGAGAAAGACAAAACCTGCAGCCAGCAACATTCTGTACCAAACCAATGGAATGGCTTCCAACGAAATCAAAGCGCCCAGAACAGCGGTGAAACCCCAGATAAATACTATAAAATGTAGGTGCAGATAATTGAGGAGCTTATCGTTTCGCATTTCTTAAAAGATAGATTGCCAATATTCCGAAAACAAAGTTCGGAAACCAAGTGGCTACGAAAGGAGAAAAATCACTTTGCTCTGCCATAGTGCCAAAAATTTTGTCGAAGAAAACAAAAACCATCCCGATACCAATACCAATGGCTAGGTTCAGCCCCATACCGCCACGCCTTTTTACAGAGGAAACGGCTACGGCAATTATGGTTAAAATATATGCAGAAACCGGCAAACTCCACCGTTTGTACCGAACTACTTCATATCTGTTTATATAAGAAGAACCGCGTGCCTTTTCCTTTTTAATGAAATCGTTCAGCTCTGTAAAATTCAGTGTTTCAGCAATGTAGGTTACCGGCGTTAAATCTTCAAGGTCAAAAGAAAAAACGGTATCGAGCTTTGGCTTGCTTTCCAAAACATCATCAAATTCCCCTATTTTTCTTTTGTTATAATGAAACAATGAATATGTGCTATCAGCTTCGTTATATTTTATCTGCGCTGCGGAAATTTTATAGGTCATTTTATTGCCTTCAAAATGTTCCAAAGTAAAGTTGCTTCCTATTTTATCGGTTACGTTGAAATAGCTAACGTAAATATAATCGTTGTCATTTATCTGTGTATAGACGTTGCTTTGGTCCCTATCTTGTTTTCCTTTTTTTAAATAATTATAGGAAAATTCATTAAAACCCTTGCTGGCCTTAGGCGCCAAGTACATACTAAAAACAAGCGCCGCTATGCAGACTATGGTAGCGCCAATTATGTATGGTCGAAGAAAACGATAATAAGAAACGCCACTGCTCAAAAACGCAATAACCTCCGTATTGTTAGCTAATTTTGAGGTAAACCAAATTACAGAAAGAAAAAGGAACAGCGGAAAAAGCAGATTGGCAAAGTAAATGGTGAAGTTGTACAAATAGATAAGAACCTCCATCAACGGCACTTCGTTTTCCAGAATTTTATCAATCTTCTCAGCAAGATGGACTGTGATTCCAATAGGTATAAAAAGCAATAACAGGAGCGAAAAAGTGCCTAAGTATTTCTTTAATATGTACCTGTCGAGAATGCGGAGCATGTTATAGTCTTTGATCCAGTTTCTTTACCATGCCGTTTTTCCATTCGGCAAAATCACCTGCTAATATATGTTTTCTCGCCTCGCGAACCAACCATAAATAGAATCCCAGATTGTGGATGGTGGCTATTTGCCTTCCCAGCATTTCGTTTACGGTAAACAAATGGCGGAGATATGCTTTGTTATATTCGGTATCTACCCAAGTAATCCCCATCGGGTCTATTACAGAAAGATCTGCTTCCCACTTTTTGTTTTTTATATTGATAATTCCTTCGGAAGTGAAAAGCATCCCATTCCTGCCGTTTCGTGTTGGCATTACGCAGTCGAACATATCTATTCCCAACGCAATATTTTCCAAAATATTTACCGGTGTTCCTACGCCCATCAAATAACGCGGTTTTTCCTTTGGGAGAACTTCAGTTACTATTGCTGTCATTTCGTACATTTCCTCAGCGGGTTCTCCAACCGAAAGTCCGCCAATGGCGTTGCCTTCAGCTCCAACCGAAGCAATATATTCAGCAGATTGCTTTCTTAAATCTTTATAAGTACTTCCTTGCACTATTGGAAAAAAAGTCTGTCCATAATCATACTTTAAGGGTGTTTTTTTCAAATGTTTTATACAGCGGTCCAGCCATCGATGTGTCATGTGCATAGAACGTTTTGCATAGTTAAAATCGCAAGGGTATGGCGCACATTCATCAAAAGCCATAATGATATCGGCACCTATGGTGCGTTGTATTTCCATTACGTTTTCAGGCGTAAAAACGTGATAACTCCCGTCAATATGGCTCTTGAATTTTACCCCTTCCTCCTTGATTTTTCTATTTGCTGAAAGCGAATATACTTGGTAGCCACCACTATCCGTTAAAATATTTCGATCCCAATTCATAAATTTATGAAGTCCGCCAGCTTTTTCTAGAACAGGCATTTGTGGCCTTAAATACAAATGATAGGTATTTCCAAGAATGACGTCTGGGTTTATATCTTCCCTTAATTCACGCTGATGCACACCCTTTACGGTGCCAACCGTGCCCACGGGCATAAAGATCGGAGTTTCAATCACTCCGTGATCTGTGGTTATGGTTCCAGCGCGGGCGCTGCTTTGTAAATCTGTAGCTTCTAATTTAAAGTGCATTCAGCAATTTTTATTGAGGTGGCAAAGATAACTTTATAATTCTGAATTGGGAATTATGAATTCAGAATTGAGCAGCATGTTAACAAAACCCTCAAATCGTTAATAAAACCATTTGTTTACTCTTTGAACAGCCTGCCGAATACCGTACTTTTGACACTGAAAATTAAAACACATTATGGCAGATTACAAAGCACTTGAGGATTTGGTGGTTCAGGTCCGAAGAGATATTTTAAGGCAGGTACACAAAGTGAATTCTGGGCATCCCGGCGGCTCACTTGGGTGTACTGAATTTTTCGTGGCACTCTACAACGAATTGATGGAACGCAATGAAAATTTCACAATGAACGGCATTGGTGAAGATCTCTTCTTCCTTTCAAACGGACATATTTCACCTGTTTTCTACAGTGTTTTGGCACGGGCGGGCTATTTCCCCGTGGAAGAACTGAACACCTTCCGTCTTTTAAATTCGCGTTTACAGGGCCATCCAACAACGCACGAAGGTTTACCGGGTGTTCGGATTGCCTCGGGCTCCTTGGGTCAGGGCATTTCTGCTTCTATTGGGGCCGCACTCACTAAAAAGCTCAACAAAGACAAACATTTAATCTACACACTTTGTGGCGATGGCGAATTACAGGAAGGTCAAAATTGGGAAGCAATCATGTATGCTGCGGGAAATAATGTGGACAACCTGATTGTAACCGTTGATTTAAACGGCCAGCAGATTGACGGAGCTACTAAAAATGTACTTCCCCTCGGAAATTTGAAAGCAAAATTTAAAGCTTTCGGTTGGGATGTGATGGATATTGAAAAAGGAAATGACCTAAAAGCTATCGTTTCGGGAATGAAAAAAGCGAAAGAAAAAACAGGCAATGGAAAACCCGTTTGTGTTTTGCTACATACCGTAATGGGCAATGGCGTTGATTTTATGATGCATACCCACGATTGGCACGGAAAAGCACCAAATGACCAGCAGTTGGAAACGGCGCTTTCACAAAACCCTGTAACCTTGGGAGATTATTAGGCCCACCCCTAACCCCTCCCGAAGGGAGGGGAACTTAAAACTCTAAATGAAACTAAAAATTTAAATACAACCCATTATAAGCTCCTCCTTTGGAGGGGTTGGGGAGGCTTATGAAAAAATATACAGATACAGGCAAAAAAGATACACGTTCAGGTTTCGGGGACGGGCTCACGGAACTTGGAAAGAAAAACAAAGATGTCGTTGCACTTTGTGCAGACCTTACGGGTTCGCTTAAAATGGACGAGTTTAAGGATAACCATCCAGAGCGCTTCTTTCAAGTGGGTATAGCCGAAGCAAATATGATAGGCATTGCTGCGGGAATGACCATTGGCGGGAAGATTCCCTTCACCGGAACTTTCGCGAATTTTTCTACGGGAAGGGTTTATGACCAAATTCGTCAAAGTGTTGCTTACAGCGGAAAAAACGTAAAAATATGCGCTTCACACGCTGGGATTACTTTGGGTGAAGATGGCGCTACGCACCAAATTTTGGAAGATATCGGATTGATGAAGATGCTTCCGGGAATGACGGTAATCAATACCTGCGATTATAACCAAACAAAAGCTGCAACAATTGCAATTGCAGATTTTGAAGGCCCTGTTTATTTGCGTTTTGGAAGACCGAAGGTTGCAAACTTCACTCCTGCAGACCAGAATTTTCAAATAGGAAAGGCGGTTCAATTGCAGGAAGGAATTGATGTAACTATTATTGCCACCGGCCATTTGGTTTGGGAAGCTTTGCAAGCTGCGGAAACTTTAAACGAAAACGGAATTACTGCCGATGTAATTAACATACACACTATAAAGCCTTTGGACGACGAAGCAATTCTGAAAAGCGTGAAAAAAACAGGCTGTGTAATAACTGCCGAAGAACACAACTTCTTAGGTGGTTTGGGCGAAAGTGTGGCGCGTGTATTAGCTACGCACCATCCCGCTCCGCAAGAATTTGTTGCAACGCAGGATACTTTTGGGGAATCCGGAACTCCCGAGCAATTGATGGATAAATACGGCTTGAATGCTTCGGCAATTGTAAATGCTGTAAAAAAGGTTATTGCCCGCAAATAATCTATAAAGTAATTAATTATAAAAAAGCCCGATTCGTAAAGGAATCGGGCTTTTTGTTATCTTTTATTATTTTTTTTTAACTGTCAGAATCTAAATAATCTGGAATACCATCCCCATCAACATCAGGAAAGGTTATATTTCCATTGCCGTCTATTTCTATTTCATATTTAGTTAAACGGCCATCACCATCATCATCATCATCTAAATAATTTACCGCACCTGCACCGTCCGTATTATCATTCAGCAAAAAGCCGTCCTCATTAAGATCCTCCATATAAGATGGTATTCCATCTTCGTCATGATCAGCTACTTCAGACTCAAATAATTCAAAAGAGAAAATAAGTTGGTCGTAGGCATTCAATCCCCCAGTGGGTGGAGGATACTGATAATAAGCCAAACCGGAGGGTATAAATACTGCACCAATACCGTAATTTTCGAAAGTAAGTGTGCCATCAGGATTAGAAATAACATTGGATGCACCTCTAAATTGGATAATTGCTTGCTGCAATCCTCTTATGATTCCAGAACTCGTTGGCGTATCTACTAGGTTAAATCTAACTGGAATCACGGAACTGTCAAACAAATCAAGATTCATTAACCTTCCCTCATAGGTGTTTATGGTATAATCGGCGAAATGCGGCTTTTCGCCACCACCATCACGTACATTCAAATAGTAAAGCTTATATTCGACATCAGTATCCACTACGTCCTTAACCTTAATAAAATCTACCTGCCCCATCAAAGGAGTTTTTGAAGCATTATCTCCTGCTATTGTATCAAACTTTATTTTAAAATTTTCGGGATCCGTCTCAAAATCTTCGTAATTGTAAAAATGCGTTTCCAAAAATTCTTCAATTTCCTCTTGCGCTCTTAAAGCCTCAGGTCCACGGTCACGTGGCGGAATAACTTCAACAACATCATCATCTTTTTTACAAGAAGTAGTAATAAATAGCAGCCCAATCATCAAGCCGCAAGCGTATTTTATTTTAATCATCATCCAGGTTTTGTGGGCGCAAGATACAATTTTCCGTTATTTTTGCACACTACATTAACGTTGTTTTGGGCATAATAATTATGAGGATTGATAAATATATATGGGCAGTTCGGTATTTAAAAACCAGAAATATGGCTACTCAGGCATGCAAAAAAGGTTCTGTACGTGTTAATGGTGATATTGTAAAACCTTCCAGAGACGTTTATCCGGGCGATACTATAAACCTTCGGAAAAACCAAATTAATTATGAATTGGAAGTTCTTGATCTGCCTGAGAGTAGAGTTGGCGCCAAATTGGTAGATTTATATAGAAAAGACACAACTCCCAAAGAGGCATTTGAAACCAATGAAATGTTACAATACGCAAAAACCTACTACCGGAAAAAAGGAGTTGGCAGACCCACAAAAAAGGACAGAAGAGATTTGGATGATTTTACCGAATCTACAGATGATGAAAATGAGGTGTTATAACTATATTTGAAAAAAATAACAAATGCAAGAAATAAATACCATCATTCTAGACCAAAAACAGATTGCCCATAAAATAAAGCGAATTGCCTATCAAATCTACGAAACGAACGTAGATGAAAAAGAGGTGGTGATTGCAGGCATTATGACCAATGGTTTTGTGTTAGCAAAGAAACTTAAAACTGAAGTCGAGAAAATCTCTCCTATAAAAGTGATTCTTTGTGAAGTGATAATTGATAAAAAGAACCCTACCAACCCAATAAAAACCTCATTGAAAGAGGAAGAATACAAAAATAAATCATTACTCCTTGTTGACGATGTGCTCCATTCAGGAACCACTTTAATTTATGGTGTGAAACATTTTCTGGAAGTACCATTAAAACAATTCAAGACAGCAGTTCTTGTTGACAGAAACCATAAAAAGTATCCTGTAAAAGCTGATTTTAAAGGCATTTCGCTTTCAACCTCGCTAAACGAAAACGTTTCTGTGATATTTGAGAAAAATAACGACAGAGCGGTATTAGAATAACTTCAAAATTATTTTTTCAACAGTTTCAGCTACACTTTCCGGTCCAACTTCAATAATCATATCTGCCTGATTATAATAGAATGCCCTCTCGAATAGGTGTTTTCTAATGAAATCTTCAAGTTCATCTTCAGAACCTAAGTGAGCTATCAGGGGTCTTTCTGCCTTTTCTGAAAACAATCGGGAAACCAGAATATCTATCGGAATTTTTAAATACACTGAAACGGTATCTTCCTGTTTTTGAATAAATTCAATCGTATCTGAATAACACGGGGTTCCACCCCCTGTTGCCAAAACGAAGCTGTTGGGGTATTTCAGAAGTTCCTTCAATATTTTGTTTTCCACTTTTCTGAAATAGACCTCTCCCTTTTCTGAAAATATTTTGGATACAGAAATCCCCTCAGCTTTTTCAATTTCAGAATCCATATCCTTAAAAGGTAGCCTCAAAACTTCCGCAACTTTTTTTCCTATGGAAGATTTTCCGCTTCCCATGTATCCAACTAAGATGATTTTCATAGGTTTTCAAATTACGAAATTCTCAAAATATGGTGTAACATTCTCCTGTTTTTTGTTGATTATTTATCCAAATGCAGCTTTTGAAATAAAAAATTCATTTGTGAGCCCCTGTATTTCAAAGGTTTTAGATTTTCCTCAAATTTAATTCATTTTCGTTTTGAAAATTTCATTTAATGATAGTATATTTGCACCCGCAATAAGGAAGACCTGGTAGCTCAGTTGGTAGAGCACCTCCCTTTTAAGGAGGTGGTCCTGGGTTCGAGCCCCAGCCAGGTCACAAAAAGTTAAGCCCTCGGTTTAACTTTTTTTGTTTAAAACACTTCTTAATTTGTTTTAAACGCTTAGGTGAAAATGAGTATCCACCCGGGTGCTGGAATTGGTAGACAGGCATGGTTGAGGGCCATGTGTCCTTTGGGCGTGTGGGTTCAAGTCCCATCCCGGGTACATTTTTTCCCAATATGTTTAGTGAATTTTACATTTATCTAAACAAATTCACTTCTTTTTAGTACATTCACAAGCTAAAACTAAACGGTAATTCAGTGGTCAAAACACAATTTGGCATAAAGGATCTTGAAAATCTCTCAAACGTAAAAGCCCATACAATCAGAATCTGGGAGAAAAGGTACAATCTTCTTGAACCGGACCGTACCGATACCAACATTAGAAAGTACGATCTAGACAACCTCAAGAAGTTATTGAATGTTGCCTATTTATACAATGCCGGGCACAAAATATCAAAAATTGCAAGCTTAAATAATGTACAGATTCAAGAATTGATTAAAAAAAACATCAATGGTCTTGATTCTGAATATATGCTAAATATTTTTAAGTCGGCGATGTTTGAGTTTGACGGAGAACTTTTTGATGCTACTTTGGAAAAACTTTTGGAAAAAAAATCGTTCAGTGAAGTTTTTGCTGAAATATTTGTACCATTACTCAATGAAATGGGAGTTCTGTGGCACTCTGGCACCATTGATCCTTCACACGAGCATTTCATATCCGAAAAGATAAAACACTCCATTATAAGCCATACGTCCAAACGGAAAACAAGCAATTCTGAAAAAGCTCAATTGTTCACCCTTTATCTTCCTTATCAGGAAATCCATGAAATTAGCTTGCTATACGCAAATTATGAACTAATCTCAGCTGGTTACAACACAATTTTTTTAGGTCCAAATATTCCTTTGGAAAGCTTAAAGCATGTCTTAAAAACAAAAACTAAAATAATTTTTGTTACCTATTTCACGGTCCGCCCAGAAAATGATGACCTTAAAAAGTATCTTACAGATTTTCAAGATGAAGTCAGTGCGAAAGGTTCGTGCGAACTCTGGCTATTGGGCAACAAAGCCGAAAAGAGTAATAAAAACACAAAAAGTGTAAAGTTTTTTAGGGACATTAAGCAGTTTACAGATCATATTGAAAAGCTGTCAACCTACTAAACATAAGTCTTTTAAAAAATCCTTTAAGCCCGAAATCATTTTCGGAGAATCAAATATTTCCAATAAAATTAAATCTTAACACAAAATTACATTCTGCAAATTTCTTTTTTGTTTAAATAAAATGTAGATTTGTTAAACAATATGAAAAAAGTTGCAGTTATTGGCTCTGGTTTTTCTTCGCTTGCCGCTTCGTGTTATTTGGCCCAAGCAGGAAATAATGTAACCATTTATGAAAAAAATGAAACCATTGGCGGTAGAGCGCGACAGTTAAAAAAGCATGGTTTTACGTTTGACATGGGCCCTACGTGGTATTGGATGCCAGATGTTTTTGAACGGTTTTTTAAAGATTTTGGAAAATATCCTTCAGATTTCTATGAACTCGAAAAACTGAACCCAGCATACCGTGTGTATTTTGGAAGTGGAAACTATATAACCATTGAAGATACTCTTGAAAAGATTTGTGCTTCATTTGAAAAAGAGGAACCGGGCAGTTCACTCAAGTTGAGAAAATTCATGGTACAGGCATTAGATAATTACAATATTGCCATAAAAGATCTGGTCTACAGACCCGGTGTTTCCCCATTAGAATTGGTTACGTTCCAAACCATGAAGAAGATTGGGCAGTTTTTTAGCACAGTAAGTGAAGACGTACGGAAGGAATTTACAAATCCGAAACTAATTTCAATTTTAGAATTTCCTGTATTGTTTTTGGGAGCAAAACCTTCCGCAACACCTTCATTTTATAGTTTTATGAACTATGCAGATTTTGGACTCGGAACATTTCACCCAAAAAAAGGTATGTTCTCGGTGGTCGACGGGATTAAAAATCTTGCAGAGGAACTTGGCGTAACCATAAAGACAAATCAAAACATTGAAAAGATAATTGTTGAAAAAGGAAAAGCTAGCGGAATAATTTCAAACGGTAAAAAAATTGAGACAGATATCATTTTAAGTGGTGCTGATTATCATCATACAGAAACACTTTTGGAGCAGAAGCTCCGACAGTATTCTGAAAATTATTGGAACAAAAAAACCTTTGCTCCTTCTGCCCTATTATTTTATGTAGGTTTCGACAAAAAAATCGAGCGAGTAGATCATCACACATTATTTTTTGATGTTGATTTTAAAAAACATTCCGAAGAAATATACGATTCGCCAAAGTGGCCCGACGAACCGCTTTTTTACGCAAGTTTTCCTTCAAAAACCGATATTAGTGTAGCACCCGCAGGAAAAGAAGCTGGAATTTTTTTAATTCCATTGGCTCCAGGTTTGGTTGATATCCCAGAATTAAGGGTAGAATATTTTGAGAAAATAATCGATCGGTTTGAAAAAATAACCAACCAAGAGGTGAGAAAATACGTTATATTTAAAGAGTCATTCTGTATTAATGATTTCACTACTGACTACAATAGTTATAAGGGAAATGCATATGGCCTAGCCAACACTTTGATGCAAACAGCTTTTTTAAGGCCAAAATTGAAAAGTAAGAAAGTGAAAAACCTTTTTTTCACAGGACAACTCACAGTCCCTGGACCGGGGGTGCCACCCGCACTTATCTCTGGAAAATTAGTAGCCGGGTTAATTGAAAAAGAAAAAAAATAGTGAAAGAACTTTTTGACATAGTATCCAAAAAATGCAGCAAACAGGTAACTGAAACCTACAGTACTTCCTTTTCGTTGGCTACACGAATGTTGGGGCCTGCCATACGTCAGGATATTTATAATATCTATGGCTTTGTACGTTTTTCAGATGAAATCGTTGATTCTTTTCACGATTATAATAAAGGGGTTCTTTTTGGTCGCTTTGAAAATGCGTTGGATGAAGCTCTTTTAGATAAAATTAGCTTAAACCCGATTTTAAATTCATTTCAAGAAACAGTATATAAGTATAACATTCAAAGAGATTTAATCGATACGTTTATGGCCAGTATGCGATTGGATCTTACCAAAAGCGTCTATTCCACTACAGAAGAATTTAATGATTATATATACGGCTCGGCAGACGTTGTTGGTTTAATGTGTCTAAAAGTATTTGTGAAAGGTGATACTGAAAAGTATAATCAATTAAAAGAGTCGGCGATGAATTTAGGTTCCGCGTTTCAAAAAGTGAACTTTCTTCGTGATCTTAAAGATGATTATGAAAACTTAAGCCGAACTTATTTTCCAAATACCAATCTGGAATCTCTTGACGAAGATTCAAAAACAAAGATAATTGAAGAAATTGAAGACAACTTTAATCGTGGATATCAAGGCATTTTACAATTGCCACACGATTCAAAGTTGGGAGTTTTCATAGCTTATAGATATTATAGACGATTGCTGAAAAAGCTACAAAAAACCCCTGCTACAGAAATTAAAAATTCTAGAATTCGCGTTCCAAACATTGAAAAAATAGGGCTTTTAACACGCAGCTATGTAAAATATCAATTAAATTTGGTGAAATAATATTGCTGGAGACAGAAGTACAGTCGTATTAATTTTAAACCTAAACATAATACTCCCAAATCAAAATAATTTAAAAATAAAATGATAACAGTTCTTTGGATACTAATTTTCATTTCTACTTTTTGCATCATGGAATTTATGGCGTGGTTTACACATAAGTACATTATGCACGGTTTTTTATGGAAATTGCACAAAGATCATCACCATAAAGATCACGGCAGTTGGTGGGAGCGTAATGATTATTTCTTTCTTTTTTATGCCTTGGTGAGCATCAGTTGTTTTGTAGGCTGGAGTTATTTTGGCTTTTGGGCAGGTTTGCCCATAGGCTTAGGGATTTTTGCGTATGGCCTTACTTACTTTTTTGTTCACGACATTTTTATTCACCAGCGTTTTAAAATGTTCCGAAACGCCAATAATTGGTATGCCCGAGGCATCAGGCGTGCGCACAAAATACACCACAAACATTTGGGAAAAGATAAAGGAGAATGTTTCGGAATGTTACTACCACCGTTAAAGTATTTCAAAAAATAACAGATGTGGCATCTCTATCTTTTATTAAATCTTGCATCTCTCAGCATTCCTTTTCTCTTTAGTTTTCACCCGAAACTGAGGTTTTATAAGCTTTGGAAATATTTTTTCCCCGCCACATTTATTATGATGGCTTTTTTTATTCCGTGGGATATCAACTTTACCCAAAATGGAATTTGGGGTTTTAATGAAAAATATCTTTCTGGAATTAAACTGGGCAATTTGCCTTTGGAAGAATGGCTTTTCTTCATTTGCATTCCTTACGCTTGTATTTTCACAATCTATGCTTTCAAAAATATGCTTCCCAAATTTTCAATTTCAGAGAAAACAACACAAATAGTATATTTTTTGCTGCAAACCATTTTAATCGCCACCCTGCTCTATTTTTACGATCGGTTGTACACCGCCGTCAATTTTGGTTATGCAATTGTTTTACTGGCCTTGGTTTATAATTACAAACGTGAAACACTTCAAGTTTTCTTCCCTATTTTTCTAATTCTTTTAGTCCCTTTTTTTATAGTGAATGGCTTTCTCACCGGTAGTTGGATTCACGAAGAAGTGGTTTGGTACAATAATGCTGAAAACTTAGGCATCCGCATTGGCTCCGTTCCCATAGAAGACAGTATTTATGCACTCACAATGCTTTTGACCATTTATATTTTAATGGAAAAGTTTAAGGATAAGTATAGCCCAAATTTAGAAAGAGAAAATTAGCCTGCGGAAAAAATCGGCAAATTAACAGCTATAAAATTTCATATACAATAGAATTATGAATGTAAATTGATTAAGTTTTTGCATTACATTTAATCCTAAAAATACGTTATATGATACATCCCAAAACAGAACTGAAATTCATCAGTAATCAAATTGGTTATGGCGTTGTTGCTACCAAATTTATTCCCGCCGGAACAATAACTTGGGCTTTGGATGATTTGGACCGTGAATTTACACCGGCCAAGATGAAAAAAATGAATTCGCTGTATCAAAATATTCTTGAAACCTATTGCTACCGAAACAACAAAGGAAATTTTGTGCTATGCTGGGATTATGGGCGGTATGTAAACCATAGTTTTAAGAGCAATTGTATGTCAACGGCCTATGATTTTGAAATTGCAATACGCGATATTCAACCAGGGGAAGAATTGACTGACGATTATGGCTACCTTAATGTTTCTGAACCCTTTAAAGGAATTGATGAGGGCACGCGACGCAAAACTGTCTATCCCGACGATCTTTTGAATCATTACCAAACTTGGGATAAGCAACTCATCAAAAATTTTCCTAAAATACTAAAGGTGGAACAACCTTTAAAATCTTTGATAACTCCAAAACTGTGGAATACTATCTGCGAAATTGCAGAAGGTAAAAAAGAAATGGATTCTATCTTGAAAAACCATTTTTCCGGATAATTTATAACCGATTATTTATTAAGAAGATTATCCAATAAAGCTCTCATTTTTTTACTGTTCCAATCCGCAGCACCTTCTTCGTCAATAACTATTTCACCACTTTTTGAAATTAAAAAAGTAGTAGGCAGTGCCTGTGATTTTAGCTGTTTTGGAGCTTCGTATTGTTGAATGTAAACCGGCAATGTATATTCGTTTTTCTGAAGAAATCTATTCACTTTTTCAGATTCTTCCGAAGTAACAAAATAGAAATCTACTTTGTTACCATAACTATCGTACAATTTCTGGAACGAAGGCATTTCTGCAACACAGGGCGGGCACCATGTTGCCCAGAAATTTACAATCGTTACTTTTTCTTCAGATTGTGAAAAATTTATTTCCTCACCATTTAACCTTTGTAAGCTCCATTGATAGTCTTCCATTTTCTCTCGTTCTGCTTTATCTTTTTCTGAAGGTGAAAATGAAATAAGCCGCTGTACAAAAACCTGGATGGGCATGCGCGTTTGTGGAATAATCAGCAATGCCAAAAATGCAAAGAAGAGCACGTTGCTCCAATTTTTCTTTAAAAAACGTTTCATAATTCAATCGTATAAAAAACCTCACAAATCCGAAAGATCTGTGAGGTTAATGCCTTACTATTATAAAGACTAAGCGTTCTGCTTTTTAATCAAATTCAAGGCAGACCCTTCGCGATACCATTTTATTTGTGCATCGTTGTAGGTATGGTTAACCTTGATGGTATCCTTACTGCCATCTTTATGAACAATCTCCAAAGTAAGTGGTTTATTTGGTGCAAAGTCGGCAATATCAACAAAATTAAAGGTATCATCTTCCTGTATTTTGTCGTAATCCAATTCATTGTTAAACGTAAGCCCCAACATACCTTGCTTTTTTAAATTTGTTTCGTGAATTCTAGCAAAAGATTTTACCAAAACCGCTGCAACGCCCAAGTGTCGTGGCTGCATTGCCGCGTGCTCCCGAGAAGAACCTTCACCGTAATTATGGTCGCCCACAACAATGGTCTTTACTCCTTTGGCTTTGTACTCTCGTTGTACATCTGGCACGCCACCGTACTCACCTGTAAATTGGTTTTTAACAAAATTTGTTTGCTTGTTAAAAGCATTTACAGCACCAATTAAGGTATTGTTTGCAATATTGTCCAAATGACCACGATAGCGCAGCCAAGGGCCGGCCATAGAAATATGGTCGGTTGTACATTTTCCGAAAGCTTTGATTAATAATTTTACTCCCTGCAATTCCGAATCTTGAATAGGAAGAAATGGTTCCAATAACTGTAGGCGCTCACTATCATTTGCAACTTTCACCTCAACGGAACTTCCGTCTTCTCTTGGCGCCAAATAACCGTTATCGTCTACCTCAAAACCTTTTGGGGGCAATTCCAAACCACGTGGCTCATCTAGTTTTACTTCTTGTCCGTCTTCATTTAGAAGCGTATCGTTCATCGGGTCGAAATCTAATCGGCCAGAGATTGCAATTGCGGCAACCATTTCTGGTGAGCCAACGAAGGCGTGGGTATTGGGATTTCCATCAGCACGCTTTGAAAAGTTTCTATTAAATGAATGCACAATAGTGTTCTTTTCGTCTCCCTTTCTATCACTTCGGTCCCATTGACCAATACACGGGCCGCAGGCATTTGTAAAAATTGTGGCGCCTAAATTTTCAAAAACATCCAAAAGTCCATCGCGCTCTGCAGTAAATCGAATTTGCTCTGAACCTGGGTTTATTCCGAAATCGCTTTTCGGTTTTAATTTTTTATCAATGGCCTGCTGCGCAATGGAGGCAGCACGGGTTAAATCTTCATAAGAAGAGTTGGTACAGCTACCTATCAAGCCCCAATCTACTTTTATAGGCCATTCGTTTTTCTTTGCTTTTTCACCCAATTCACCAACCGGAGTTGCCAAGTCTGGAGTAAAAGGACCATTCAAATGTGGACGAAGTGTGGTTAAGTCAATCTCTATTACTTGATCAAAATATTTCTCTGGATTTGCGTAAACTTCATCATCACCCGTTAAATATTCACGAATCTTGTTGGCTTCATCTGCAATGTCTTCTCTGTCGGTCGCTCTTAAAAAACGCTCCATAGCATCATCATAGCCAAAGGTTGAAGTGGTTGCGCCTATTTCGGCACCCATATTACAGATGGTTCCTTTACCTGTACAGGAAAGATTTTTTGCACCAGGGCCAAAATATTCAACAATAGCGCCCGTTCCACCTTTTACGGTAAGGATTCCGGCGACTTTCAGAATAACATCTTTTGAAGCCGTCCAGCCATTTAGTTCTCCGGTAAGTTTTACGCCTATTAACTTCGGAAATTTTAGTTCCCAAGGCATTCCGGCCATCACATCCACTGCGTCAGCACCTCCCACGCCAATGGCTACCATTCCGAGACCACCTGCGTTTACGGTGTGGCTATCCGTACCAATCATCATTCCGCCGGGAAAAGCATAATTTTCTAATACAACTTGGTGAATAATTCCAGCTCCCGGCTTCCAGAAACCAATTCCGTATTTGTTTGAAACAGATTCCAAAAAGTCAAAAACTTCATTACTAGTTTCGTTGGCACGTTTTAAATCTGGAGCTGCGCCTTGCTTGGCTTGAATTAAATGATCACAGTGAACGGTTGTGGGCACCGCAACTGTTTTCTTTCCCGCCTGCATAAATTGCAAAAGCGCCATTTGGGCGGTTGCATCCTGACAGGCTATTCTATCTGGGGCAAAGTCCACATAATCCTTGCCACGCTGGAAAGCCTTATCTGGATTACCATCCCAAAGGTGGGAATATAGAATCTTTTCGGAAAGAGTAAGTGGTTTACCCGTGACTTCACGCGCTTTATCAACACGTTCTGCCATCTGGGCATAAACCTTTTTAATCATATCAATATCAAAAGCCATAGTTGTATTTTTAGTTGTTTGCGAAAATACAAAAATTTGGAATATTTAAAAAATATTTAATGAAAATGCTTATTTAATGAACATAATTCAGCAAATACTAAATATTATTGAATATAATTGCTGATATGGCAAAATTATCTATGATAAATTAAGAAATTCAGAATATTATAAAAGAATATTTTATAATTTCAAAAGGAAAGAGTAATTGAATTAATATAAGCTTTTGATTATATCTTCAATACTTAATCCTTCTGCTTCGGCCTTGTAGTTTTTTATCAATCTATGACGAAGTATTCCAATTGCGGCTTTCTGTACATCTTCAATATCTGGAGAGTATTTTCCGTGCAGTGCCGCATTAGTTTTGGCTGCCAAAATTAGATTTTGTGAAGCTCGTGGACCTGCGCCCCAATCAATATAGTCCTTTACCGTATCTGTTGCTGTAGAACTCTCAGGACGGGTTTTACCAACAAGTGTTACCGCATATTCCACAACATTGTCAGCCACAGGAATTCTTCTTATCAACTGCTGAAAGTCTATAATTTCTTGCGCGGAAAAAAGTGCATTTACAGTTTGTGTTTCACCCGTGGTGGTTTGCTTTACTACTTCAACTTCCTCAGAAAAGGATGGATATTCAAGATTTATCGCAAACATAAAACGATCCAATTGCGCTTCGGGCAAAGGATAGGTTCCCTCTTGCTCTATTGGATTTTGTGTTGCAAGTACAAAATATGGTAAATCCAACTTGTAGTGATGCCCTGCAACGGTTACAGCGCGTTCCTGCATTGCTTCAAGCAGTGCAGCTTGGGTTTTTGGAGGGGTTCTGTTTATTTCATCAGCTAGGATGATATTGGCAAAAATTGGTCCTTTTATAAATTTAAACTCGCGGTTTTGGTCCAAAATTTCGGAACCTAAAATATCGCTCGGCATTAAATCTGGCGTAAACTGAATTCTTTTGAATTTAAGGCCAAGGGCTTGCGCAACGGTATTTACCAACAAGGTTTTTGCCAATCCAGGGACGCCAATAAGCAATGCGTGACCCCCAGAAAAGATTGCAAGCAAAACTTGCTCAACCACTTCATCTTGACCTACTATTACTTTTTTTATTTCTTTTTTAAGGGCGTTGTATTTGGAAACCAGTTGTGTTACCGCTGCTACGTCTGACATAGTATTATTTTATTTTTTTGACCAATTTCCAGCAAATTCACAATTCTGGTAATCTTGATTGATGCTAATATACGTATCTTTTATTTTCTCGTTCTGCCACTTGTTTATTACTTTAATTTGTTTTTCGCGCAGTGCCAGTTGTTTTATACGTTCATAATCATTGGCATAATCAGCTTTGTGCTCAGCATACTTTTTTGTTACGGTAAGAATTTTCAAACTGCTTTTTCCGGTACGGTCCCGATCCGTAAAAATATCGGATACTTGCCCTTCCTTTAAGTTATAAACTTGAGCGCTAAGCGTGGGATCCATTTTGGTAAGATCAAATTTAGTATCAAAGGTAATTGGATTAACCAACTGCCCACCATTGTTACGGGTTTCTTTATCGTCTGAATGTTTTCTGGCTGCTTCTGCAAAAGTTATTTCACCATTCTCGATTTCTGCTTTTATATCCTCTATTTTTTTCTGCGCAGCATCAATGGATTGTTGCGAAACTTCGGGGAACATTAAAATATGTCTCACATCTACTTCCTGCCCACGGATCTTTTCAACATAAAGTATATGCCAGCCAAATTCTGTTTCAAAAGGCTCGCTAATTTCACCCTCTAAAAGAGAAAATGCCTGATCCTTAAACTCTTTTGCCCAAGGGGAATCGCGTCTTACTCCCTGATAAAGCCCTCCTTTTGATGCAGAACCTGGGTCTTTGGAGTAAAGAACGGCCTTGGTCGAAAAACTGGTGCCGTTATCAATAATATCTGAACGAATTGCGTTCAATCTTGCTTTAACTTCATCAATGGCCTGCCTGGTTACTTCAGGGTCAATTACTATTTGTGCAATTTCTATCTCGGCTCCAAAAACAGGGCGTTCTTCTTCAGGAATTGAAAAGAAAAAGGTGCGAACCTCTTCTGGGGTTACTTCTACTTTTTCAATTACTTTTTGCTGCATTAAGCTTGCTAATTTTATACTCTTATTGGCTTCAAAAAGTTCTTTTCTTAAATCTGCTATATTATCTTTTCTGTAATAGGCGGCTACTTTTTCCTCACTTCCCAGCTCGCTCACCATATATTGCAACTGTTGATCTATCATTCCGTTGATTTCAGCATCAGGAACCAAAATACTGTCCTGCTTAGCTTGGTGGGCATAGAGCTTATCTTCCATCAATTTGCCCATTAATTGGCAACGGGTTATATCTTCAATAGACATTCCTTGTGATTGCATTTCTACATAAGCCTTGTCTATATCGCTATCCAGAATCACGTATTCACCAACCACAGCGCTAACGCCTTCGGCTTTGTATCTTTTAAAGGGCTTAATAGTATCGCGCTTTACGGTTTGTTGCATCACCAATGTATCGTTGGCTTTAACTACGCCTGTACTGTCTGGCTCCACAACTGTTTGTGCTTGCAGCATTGCAGTAGAAAGCAACAACACCAATAAAAGTTTATTCATTTTTATAGATTTCAAAATTATTTGTTTCAATAGCATCTTTTGTTATATCTGATTCTAGTTTTTTTATAAGCTCAAGCTTTCTTTTGTTCAGGATTATCTGCTTTAAAGTAGGCTTGATATAAGAAAGAGGCGCAGTATCATTGGGATTGAGCACATCTTCAATTTTCACCAAATATACTCCTAATGAATCTTGCAATTGGGTAAAATTGGTTTTTTTTAACACTTGCTCGTTATTGCCTCTAATTATTGGCAGCGTATTCAGTAATACTTCTTTTTTGACCCAAACAGAGTCATTAAAATTTGAGGAAATAAATTGATAATTCTGACTGTTAAGTGATTTTCTGTCCTTTTCGTTGTATCGGCTTAGCTTTTCCCGAACTGACGCCAAACCATCATAATTTACAGGAAGTTGGACATAACGCAATTTGACGAGAAGATCCTTCAGCTTAAAGTTTTCTTTGTTTGTCTCGTAATATTCGTGGTATTCCTGTTCTGTAATTGTACTGTCCAGTTGCTTGTTTACAATAACGTTTTTATAGGCCTCAGTAAGCAAATCATTTTGATATTCCTGAACCAATTTATTGTACTGTTCAAGCTTGTCAGCCGTAAGATTAATCTTGGCTTGGTCTATAAGTAACTGCTGGGTTGCCCAACGGTTTATATAGTTGTTGACTATTAAAGTACTGTCCTCTGCGGAAGTATCTTCACTAATCAGTTTTTGAATATCTTCTTCATATAAAAATGTATTGTTTATCCGAGCTACAGCATTTTCTTGGGTTTCCGGTTTAAAATATTCACAGGAAACAAAGAAAGTGCAAAGCAATATTATATGAAGGCTTTTACGTATCACTTAAGGTCTTTTTTAACGTGTTTTAAAGCTTTTTTATTTACATCAACATTGTACTTTTTGCGTAAGTTTTCCATCCAAGAAGCCTCAATATCATTTTGATAATTGCTTAAAACTTTTCCTTTTACTTCATCTAAAGCCTTAACGTCAGGCGCCAATACTTCTTTTATATTTACGACTACAAACGAATCATTGTTAGGATAAATACTTGAAACGCCTTTATTTATTTCAAGATTCTTAGGCAGCTCGTGTTGATCAATTTCAAAAAGTCCCGGCGTTATCAATACGTTTACTTTTTCTTCAGTATTGAGTGATGCTTTTATTTCTTCAGCAGTTTTACCTTCTGCCAACATAGTCTGAATCTGCTTTGCGATGTTTTCTGAAGTAGCTGAATAAATATCTGCGTCAACCCGCTGTTTCCATTGGTAGTCTGCCTTTGTTTTATTATAATATTCATCAAGGCCCAAACTATCAGTCTTAGCTTTCTGCCAGATGTTTTTGTTCATCACATCAAAAATTAAAAGTCCGTCGCGGTATTCATTAAGCACAGCCGCGTACTCTTCATTGTCCACTTCCAGTTTTTCTTTGAAATAATCCTTTAGCTGCTCAGTTTCAAATTCGTTATAAAGTTCCACCAAAAATGCCTCCTTATGCTTGTACGGCCTTGTGGTTCTTTGTCTATTCTCAATAAATTTGGCAAAATCTGTGTACCCTACCTTTCTGTCCCCTATGGTGAAGAGCGTTTTCTCTTCAGAAGCAGGAATGGGTTCCATTACCCACTTTCGCTTAAGCACTTCATCACCTACATACGTATCAAAATAGGGTAAAAAGCTTGCTTCTTTTTTGAAGCCGTATTTCTGCTTTATCTTATTGTTGGTAGCGGTGGAAACCAATTTAGAACGGTCGCCTTCAGATACCTTTTTCTCAAGCATCTGTTTTTGCTCTTCAAAAGTTTCCACAGGAAGTTTTTCATCCAAACGAATAATATGCCAGCCAAAATCAGTTTTTACAGGCTTACTGATATCACCAATCTTTTTTAGATCATAGGCAGCATCCTCAAACTCTGATGCACGAAGATCACCTTTTGTAAAAGGGTTCAGTTTCCCTCCCTTTACTGCAGAGTTTTTATCGTCAGAAAATTGTTTTGCCAAGCTTTCAAAAGATTCGCCCTGCTTTAGCATCGTGTAAATTTCATTGATGCGTTCTTCAGGGTTAAAAGTGCGCGCTCCTTTTTTATCAGAAATCATAATGTGCGAAACCCCAATCTTTGGCAATTTTGCTCTTCTGTCCTTCACTTTTATGATGTGGTAACCAAAACTGGTTCTAACAATTTCAGAAATTTCTCCTACTGGAGTGTTATAGGCTGCGGTTTCAAAAGGATAAACCATAGTGAACACAGAAAAATAACCCAAATCGCCGCCTCTTTCCTTGGCGCCCGGTTCTTCGGAATATGTTTTTGCAAGCCCTGTAAAGTCTTCTCCTTTTAAAGCTTTTTCCCTGATTGACTTTATTTTATTATAAGCAGCCAATGTGTCCTGCGGAACCGATTCATAATCTACACGAATCAAAATGTGAGATGCGGCTATATCAAATTTTCCACGCTCGTATGCTTCCTTGGCAAGTTCTTCTGTAACCTTGTCTTCAAAGAGATAATTTCTTGACAGTTGGTCACGGTATTTTGAAAATTCACTTTGATAAGCGCTTTCCTGATCCAAACCCTGAGCTTGGGCTTCTGCAATTTTCAGTTTATAATCTATAAAAAGTTCCAAATAACCATCTATATCTTTCTGGGATTCATCCTGAACCAGATCCAGGTTCTTTTTATAAACACGCTTAAATTCATTGGTGAAAACAGGTTTGCCGTTTATGGTCATCAACACCTCTTTTTTGTTTTGCGAAAAAACGGTCATGGCGCTTAAAAAGACCAAAATGAATAGGGAAAGAAATTTTTTCATCATTTTTTGAATATTTTATTTTTAGTGAAGCGTGGCAAAAATAACAAAAAGCTATGGTAACACACATCAGAAATGCAAACGAATTTAATATAATTATAGTGTTCTTCGGTTTTAAAAATATTCCCGAAAACCCGTACCTTGCCAATGGTTTTAAAATGAAGGAAACTTTTACTTTTATTTGTTATCACATTTTCTTCAAAACACCCTGTAAATGACTGAAAGAATAAAACTTATATGGGATTTTCGAGGTCCTAACGCAAAGCACATTGCACAACACCATGCAAAGCATCTTAATGAATTTGCTGAAACGGAAAAACTACAGCACAGTTTTACCGGAATGGAAGAACTTAGCCCTATGCACCACATCGCATTTATGGTCGTAGAAAAAAATCTGATGGATAGTTTACGGGAAACCCTAAAGCCCACCCGAGGGCAGCTTTATGACGAATGAAGTCCTTTTTTCAAAATAGTTTTGAGTATACACACCACTGCAATCAGCAAGTTATTGACACATTGATTGGGCACCCTGTTCTTTCTAAAGGGAAGATAAGCGTTTTGACAAGCCATACACTAAATGCCCACCACATTTGGAACCATAGAATTTTAGGTACTTTACCTACTTTTTCGGTGTGGCAAGAATTGGGCTTGGAACAATTAAAAAGCATCAACACCGAAAATTTTGAGAAAAGCATGCATATTCTTCATCAAATACAATTAAATGAAAACATAAGTTACACCAATAGCAAGGGACAAACTTATACAAATTCGGTAGTCGATATTCTTTTTCACATAATAAACCACAGCACCTACCACCGTGGCCAGCTTATCAGTTTGCTAAAAGAAAAAGGGCTTCCACCTCTTATTACAGACTACATTTTTTATAAACGATAGCGCAACTGCCTGTATATTTGCGATATTTATAGTAATATTGCGCACTTAATTTTTTAAAACATATTAAAATGAAATTTCTAAAAATTGCCATATTCTTTATTGGCCTTACCACCTTCGCACAAAGCAAAGTGGGCGCTGCGGACATAGATTACATACTTTCCAAAATGCCAGAAATGGAAACCGTAAGAACACAATTGGAAACCTACGCAGCACAATTGGACGTTGATCTTAATAAAAAAATAGACGAATATAAAGTATTGGCCGAAGCATATAAAAAAGGCGAGGCTAACTTGACTCCCGAAGAAAAAAAGACAAAACAGACCGAACTTTTAACATTGGATGCCGACATTCAAAAATTTCAGCAAAACGGCGCCAAGCTTATGGAAATAAAGCGACAGGAATACCTACAACCACTTTACAAAAAAATAGGCGAAGCTTTGGACAAAGTAGCCAAAGCACAAGGGTTTACCCAAGTTACCCAAACCAATCAAGACTTGATATATCTAGATCCAAATTATGACTTAACCATTCCGATTCTCACCGAATTGGGAATAACATTAACAGCTGACGAAGAAGAAGGAGAATAAAAGACTTTATTATTTTTTATAAAAGAAGCGTGGAGCCCATAAGTCCCACGTTTTTTTATGCTTTATTTTTCAAAAAACGATATTTGAAGAATCTCAACTCACACAGCCATGAATTCAAAGATTATTAGTCAAAACAAACAGATTTTATATTCCGCGGAACTGAAGAAAAAAGAAAGCCATCAACTGCAAAAAATAATTGATTATTTTAAAGAATTGATTGTCACCATAAAATAAAAAAGCACCGAAAAAATTCAGTGCTTTAAGCAAACATATCTTTCTTTTTTTATAAACTATCTACTATAGTTTGGCGCTTCCTTTGTAATTGTCACATCGTGCGGATGGCTTTCCGCAATACCCGAAAAAGTAATTTTTACAAACTTTCCGTTCTCTTTCAGCGTTTCAATATCTTTGGAGCCACAATAGCCCATGCCAGCACGGAGTCCGCCAATAAACTGAGTCATACTTTCAACCAATTCACCTTTGTACGGTACACGTCCCACGATTCCTTCCGGAACCAGTTTTTTAATATCGTCCTCCACATCCTGAAAATATCGGTCTTTGGAACCTTGCTTCATCGCCTCCACAGAACCCATTCCGCGATATGATTTAAACTTTCTACCTTCATAAATAATTGTTTCTCCAGGAGATTCCTTTGTTCCAGCCAATAATGAACCAAGCATTACACAATCTGCTCCAGCAGCAATTGCCTTGGGAATATCCCCCGTGTAACGAATTCCACCGTCTGCAATAACGGGTACACCGCTCCCTTTAATAGCCGCGGCAACTTCCAGCACCGCAGAAAACTGAGGAAACCCAACTCCCGCAACCACGCGGGTTGTACAAATAGAACCAGGACCAATTCCAACTTTTACGGCATCGGCACCAGCGTCAACTAAATATTTAGCAGCATCGGCTGTGGCAATATTTCCCACAACCACATCTAAATCCGGAAATTTTTGTTTTACTTGTTTTAAAACCTCAACCACTCCTTTTGTATGTCCGTGGGCAGTATCAATAATTACAGCATCAATTTGTGCATTTACCAAAGCCTCTGCTCTTTGCACTGCATCTGCTGTAACCCCTAATGCTGCGGCAACGCGAAGTCTTCCGAATTTATCTTTATTGGCAATGGGCTTTTGGGTAAGTTTTGTTATATCTCGAAATGTAATAAGCCCCAACAATTTTCCGTCGTCGCTCACTACAGGCAATTTTTCAATTTTATTTTGCTGAAGAATTATCTCAGCTTCCTTTAAGGATGTTCCCTGTGCAACTGTCACTAAGTTTTCGGAAGTCATTACCTCGCTCAAAGGACGTTTTAAATCTTTTTCAAAACGAAGATCGCGGTTTGTTACAATGCCTATAAGTTTTCCAGCATTATCAGTGATAGGAATACCACCAATGCTGTACTCACGCATGGTTTTTTGGGCATCGCCCACGGTATTCTCTTTTTGCAGCGTAACGGGATCGATTATCATTCCGCTTTCGGCACGTTTTACTTTTCGTACTTCAGCAGCTTGTTCTTCAATAGTCATATTTTTGTGAAGCACACCGATACCCCCTTCGCGGGCAATGGCAATGGCCATGGCGCTTTCGGTAACCGTATCCATCGCTGCGGACACAATTGGTACATTGAGTGTAATATTTCGTGAAAATTTTGTGGCGATGGAAACTTCGCGCGGTAAAATTTCGGAATAGGCAGGCACTAAAAGTACGTCGTCGTAAGTAAGGCCTTCCCCAAGAATCTTGTTGTCGTGTGCGGTCATTGCAATTAAATTAACTTCCGAAAGAGCGAAAGTGGTTATGGATTAATTGCGTGCAAATGTACGTTAAATTAAGTAATTAATTTAGCTTTCTTTTTGTAAATCCGTGTGGAATGTATAAAGGGCCTTCATCATAAAAACTAATGTACAGCAGTATTGGTTCTTTTAATCCATCATACATCACTTCATACACATCTACCAGTGCGCTTCCCATCATCCCGTTTTCACTTTCATACGGACAGCAACTGCCCCTACGGTGAAAGATAAGTTCTTCCCCATTAGGCCCTGCCAAAGATGCAATATACCTACGTTGGTTTGAAACGCTTTTTTCCCCAACCATTACAGGATATTCTCCCGAAAGGGCATATTTTTTATTGGGTGCCATTTCTGTAACATCCAAAAATGGTTCGTGGGCAGTAGCTGTTTCTGTTGGATTTGTAGAAGAGCTTAAAATTGCTGGTTGTTTTGCTCCACATGATACTAAAAACAAAGCGAGAAAAACAGTTGGCAGGAAATATTTCATACAAAAAGGTTTTTTTTCGAATGTACGATTATTTCCCAAAAAGAAAAATAAATATTTTATTTCTAAATTTTAATCTGAAGCGTCGTATACCAAGTACGCGGCTGACTGGGAAGAATTCCCGGACCGGGATACCCAGTAGCGCGGCGTGTAAAATAACTGTTATCCAAAACATTGTTGATTCCGCTTTCCAACTTAAAACGGCCAAAAGTATATGCCAAGGAAAGATCCAAAATATCATAGGCCGGAATTTCGCCCACGATGCCACTCTGGCTTTCAAAATCGCGCTCACTGTTGGTGGCATCGGTAAATTGCTTGCTCAAATAAGTGTATTGCAGACTTCCCAAAAAGTTTTTATAACCAAAACCAAGTCCTGTTTTTAGGTTGATAGCAGGAATAAATTCCACATTTTTGCCTTCCACATTATTTTCTTCGGAAGAAGTGTATTCGCTATCGGTAATTGCAAGATTCACGAAATAATTCATCCTAAAATTTCTATTCGCCGAAAAAGTTTCCATAATGTTCCAATCCACAAAACTTTCCAAACCATAGGTAACCGCATCGCCAATATTTCCGCGGAAGCGTTCCTCTTGAATATCGCTCACCTCGCGCACGATAACCCCTAACCTATCCTGATAGCTTAAGAAAAAACCACCAATGTCATACGAAAGATATTTACCAAACCGTCCGCGTGCGCCCAAGTCAAAAGTGTAACCTTGCTCATCGGTAATGTTTGGATCAACTACTAATGACGGATTGGTTATTCTAATATCATTAAAAGTAACTGAACGGTAGTTTTGGCTGACGTTCCCATAAATTTCCAACGACTTTAAGGGTTTATAACTCAACCCTACTCCCAATAACACAAAAGCTCGGTCAAATTCGCGGTTATCGGCAATGTCCTCATTCAAGATAGGATTGCCAGCAATGTCGAAATTTATTTTTTTGTATTCCCCTTCGCTCTGTGTTTTTATATATTCAAACCGGAAACCGGGCGTAACCGAAAACTTGGACGAAATGTTAAAAATATTTTCACCAAAAGCAGCAAAATTAAGGTTTGGGAATTCAAAATCACTTTGGCGCGGGTAGTTGGGATATTCCGAAGATGCGAATTCAAAATTGGCGTCACTACCGTTGGTTCCCGGCCCTTGGCGTTCGCTATTGTTTGATTGGTAATATTTTCCGCCAAAAAGCACCACATTCTCTTTTCCAAATAGATTATAGTGCGTTAAAAGTCTAGCTTCCGCGCCCCAATTGTTGAAATTTCCTGAAATCAATTCACGCGGCGCATCCAAATCATCCTGCTGCGAAACCCTGTTTTCACGGAAACCAACAGATTTTCTATAGGCATCGAGAGCAAAAAGGTTTAGGCTGAAATCAGTCTTTTCAGAAAAACTGTGGTCCAAACGCAGCGAATAGAGTTTCCAATCTACCTTAAACCAGTTTCGCGTCCGGTTGCTAAAAGTGGGATCTTCCTCAAATTGCCTATCGGTAAGTCCGCCCGGCTGTTGTGCCAAATAGTTCAAATAGCTCATTTCAAAAGCGAGCTTTGTATTTTCCGAAAAATTATATTCCAAATGAACGTAGGCGTTATGTGAGTCAAATTCTGAATTGGGCCTAAAATCGTCACCCGTCTTAAAGTTGTAATATGCGTAATAACCAAACTTCCCCACGGTGCCGCTCAGGCTGTTGAAACTATTGAAAAGTTCATACGAACCTAAGGATTGTCGGGAAATCCATTCTATTTTTTTCTTCGGATTGGGTTGGTGCAACTTAAAATTTATCAATCCGCCAAACTGCGTTCCGTACTGAAGCGAAGCCGCGCCGCGAACCACTTCAATCTCGTTAATGGCATCTGCCGGCGGAGTGTAGTAACTTTCGGGATAGCCCAAAACATCTGCCGAAATATCGTACCCATTTTGGCGGGTATTGAAGTTTGCGGTTCGGTTTGGGTTTAAACCGCGACCGCCAATGTTCAACTGCAACCCGCCATCGTTGTTTTCATAAATATTAAGCCCCACAACCTGCGCATATATCTGGCGGGCATTGTTGGTAGCCGTATTTGTGGTAAGGTTATCCATAACTACAACTTCGCTCTTTTTTCCTGCGTAAATGGCCGTGCCTTCCACCTGTTTTAAGTTTCGCAAAGCGAAAATTTCCTCCTTTCGTTTTGTAATAAGTACTTCGGAAAGCTGCTCGCCAAGCAATTCCAATTCAAAGGTAATTGCGGTATTTTCTGAAATAGTCAGCTGCTTTTTCAATACTTCATATTCCAAATTAAAGACAGCAAACCCATAGGTTCCAGCGGGAATATCCGAAAATTCAAAATTTCCATTTTCATCACTTACTTTAGATTTTCCGAGGTCGAGAATATACACTTCGGCGTAAGCTATAGGCGTTTGAGTTTCCTTTGAAACCACTTTTCCAGAAACAGAAAATTGTGCAAATACGGAAAGATTCACAAAAAGAAAAAATAGAAATAGAGCGTTTTTCAACATTGTATATTTTTAAAGTCCTGTAATAGTGTCGTTAAATGGAAGTATCCAATCCTTACTTCGGAAGGATTCCCGCTGTTTCATCAAATCTACGTTTGGGTCAACGTAAGGCTGACTCAATCTTCCGTTGAGTGCCACATAGCTTTCAGCGTAAACAGCCACATTTTCGTGGCCTTCCGCCTCAAAATGTTCACCCAAAAAATGTGCGTATTGCAATATAAAATCGGGTTGGGTACTCATTTGTTTTTCCTGAAAGGGCGTTAAAAAGTCTGTATTATTCACTAGAAATTGTTCGCCCGTTTCGGTATTCTTTATTTTGAATTGTGCATATCCAGCTTTCTCCATCAACATAACCCGCCACGAAAATCGGTAGCCTTCCTCTGTCCAAAAAAGCTCATTTGGATACGCCAAATAGCGCCACGGGAACAATAGCTGAATCACGAAAAATATAGCAAGAATCGGCAAGGCAATATTTCTTTTGAAACGGTATTTCTTTGTTTGCGAAAGAGCGACCATTTTGGAATAATCAATTCGCAATAATTTTGAAATAAAACGAATTACTTTTCTGTGAAAGCCAGTGTCAAAAAAGATAAGCGTGCTCACGATCATTATGTACGGAAACATACCGATAGGAAACAAAACCCGCGTCATTACGTGAAAAATTACGACCAAGGCAAAAGCAAACCAGCGCGTACGCCTGTAAAGCAATAAAAAAGGAATAGCCAAATCATACAGGGCGCCACTCCAACTGAAAGTGTAATGCACCCACTGCTGCTGCATCAAGTCTCCCAAAAAAGGAAGATCGTATTTTGAGGGAAGCCAAATTTTCAGTGGCATGGCATTAAAAAGCCAATCGCTGTTCAGCTTTGCCAGACCTGCATAAAAATAGACGATTCCCAACATTAGTTTGATGCTATCTATAGTCCATTTTGGGATCATTTGAAAAGCCTTCCTCGGGTTTTTATAAGTATCCACTGAAAAGTAAACGTTTGCAGGAAGAAAAATCATTAAAAACGCAATGCAACTTATAAAATAATAATGGTTGAGATAAGTGGTTTTATCCATCAACTCAATATAAGTGAAGCTTAAAAAGAAAACTATTATCGCCATTCGGTATTTATAGCCCAAAGCCACGAAAAGAGCGGCAATTCCACATATTATAATAATAATATAGGTATAATCGCCAATGGGCTTTACCCATTCAAAACCGTAATAACTGAAGAAAAATTTCGGTTGGATGTAGAGTTTTTCAATCCAGCCATTTGCCCAAAAACGAAGAATGGACAAAGCCATCATAAATCCAAAAAGAACACGAAAGACCGCAAGTGGTGCGGCCTGTGTGTCTTTCTTGAAATATTTTTGAACTGCCGTTAACATTAGTCCCCGTCAGCGTCAACATAATCTATGGTAACATCAAAAGCCTGTACCATATCTACCTTAAAAAGTACGACAAGACGTTGCAATTCGTCATACGAAGCAAGCATTTTTGAGTTATCAGTTTCAATCTGTTCTACAAAATTTGCATTTAGCTCGTTTGCCTTATTTTTTGCGACAGTGAATTGATCGTTTATTAAAGCACTTAAATTTTCACCATTTTTGATGGTATTCAAATAATCCAAATATGTTTTGAAACTCTCTCCATTGGAAGTTCCGTTAAAACTTTTCCCATTAAAGAAATCTACACTTGCATCAATAGCTTCCAATAAAAGTTCTTTTGAAATATCCTTTTTGTAAAAAGCCTCTACGTTTTGGGGCAAAGTTCCGTTTGAAAATATTCCCGCAGGAATACCCACTTTACCCGCTCGAAGCGCCTTTTCAAAATAAAATATGTAATCGTTTGTAAGTTTGTCCACCGCCCCGGAAGCTGAGGAACTTGTATTTGCTACAAAAGTATCGCGGTAACCGCCCGTCCAGCTTGTAAGCACCTCATTGCTTAAACTTTTTATGGTTTGTGAAAGGGTTGATAAATAATTCTTATAACCTACAGCATTGGAATTTGTAGTGTAAAAAGTTACGATTTCGGCGTCATTTTCGGCTAAACCGTTCAACATATAGTCCATTGCCGGAAAACCTTGTTTGTCTATGGTAGAAGGAAGGTCAAAATCGTAATTACCGCTTGCGATAAAATCTTCAATCTGGGCAACTTTTGTCGGGTACACGTTTAAACGATTTCTAAAACGGATATCCTCTGCTTTTCCAACTTCAAACATAGAAACATTTTGAAAAGATACGTATGCAACTTTCCACGCCGCACGCAGCGATTGCAGATTTTCTACTGTGGGTGCTGCGTTGAACGCAGCCGTTGCAGCTTCCATTTCAACTACTTTTGAATTAAAGCTGGTATATGCCGGAATGATGATATTATCGGCCCAATTGGCGAGCATGGCGCCCCGATCAAAATTGTCGTTTGTTTCTGTTGGGCCATCATTATCGCTGGAACAAGCTGTAATTGCCACTGCGATGATTGCCAAAAGGATTCCTGATTTTAAAAATTTCATCATAAAAGATTTTATTAAAAAAACAATCGGCCAGAATTACCGACCGATTGGCTACTAACTCAATTTAATTATAGACTTCCTGCCTGCGCTACAGTAAACTCAAACTTTGCTGCCATGGCTTCAGATACTGCATCTAATGTTTCTGGAGTAATATCCCAAAATCCATTATCTGATGAATTCAACAACATATCCAATAGTGCATCCACTTCGGTTTTTGAAAAAAGCGGTGTATTATTATCAGATTTTCTTGTAAAACGTAGACTGTAAACGAACCCATAGGCTTCCGATAAGGCGTGGAATGCACCTTGACGATCGCCGTCAACAATTTTATTCTTTCCTCCTTGTAGGTAATAAATACCACGTACTGCTATTACTTCAGAAATTTTCTCGCGAATGATTGCTACCTGCTCATCGCGAACCTCGTAATTTTTTGCAACAATTGCGGCGCGGCCCATTTTAAAGGCATCAAATATTTCAGCAGCAATGGTAGAAAAATCCGGATCATCATTTACGCGGCCTACATATTCGTTCAAAAATTTGTCGTCTTCACCTATTGTTAAATTTGGTGTTTCGGGATTTGCAGATGTTCCATAAAGGTAACCGTAGGCCTCATCCCATTTGTGCTCCATAGTTGTGTAAGTTTTATTTTCTTCAGTAATACCGTTATCGTTATTTTCACGATTATTACCTTCATCAAGCACAGCGGCACTTAGATAGTTATTAAGCATTTGGTCTGCCATTACAGCTCCCAAAAGGCTTTTTGCAAAGGCCTGATTATACTCTAATCCTTTAGCGTTAACGTATCTTGTGCGAGAACCATCTGCAATTTGTCCAGGTGTTCCAGGAGTTGCGACTACCATTATATTTGGAAAGACCTCATTGATTTGTGCAAAAATATAATCTTCAAAAGTTGCCTTAATTGCGGCGCTCTCAGAAGTATTAGTGAAAAAATAATCATAGGAAGCTGCAGTTTTGCTTCGAAGATTTTTATCGGAAGCATTTAAATCTGCATCTGAAAAATCCATATTTCCCGCTTGATGGTTGAACATTGCCAATAGTGAAGCTTCCGTAGCATTGTCAAAATCCATAAATGCATTTGCAGTTTCACCGGCCATTAAAATTCTTGTGGTTTGTCCTTCAAAGCTAACTGTTGATTCGCTACCGCGCATAAATTTATAGGTTGCCGGGGCTTCAACAGTATTTTGAACTATAGGCTGATCGTCATCGGAAGAACACGAGACGAATAAAAGTGCTGTAATTGATGTGGTTAAAATTAGGCTTTTCATTTTAAATATTATTTAGACTGAATTAAAATAGGTTGATTTTTCAGCCGCAAAAATAATAGTCAAAAATAAACCTCACAAGTTTATTTAGAATAAATTTAAATAAAATTTAATTTGAAATGTTATTTGTTTGAAGAAACTTCCAGTTGGTGTTTGTATTGAAGCCTTGCAACTCCAGCCCATTGCAGTAATAGCTTTTTGTCATCTTCTGAAAGATCACCATGGATGATGGTATAGGATTTTAATGGCATTTCATCATCTTCTACCATTTCAATAAGTTCCTCTAGTTTGTGCTCTTTCTTTTTGATAGAGTAATCGTTCCAGGCTGAAACATTGAAATGCTTTTTTCCGTGTTCAATATGATCGTCAAGCCAAAGTGAAAAAGGAGCAACCTCAGCATACCATGGATACTGGGTTTGGTCACTATGGCAATCGTAGCAATTTTCTTTTAAAATGGCAGCTACTTTTACAGAAGGTTTTGTTTCTGTTTCAAAAAGGGCAACATTCTCATACCCTCCATTATTCTTTTCCGGACGAATAAACTGAATTGCCACCAAAGCAATGAGTGCCAATACCAAAACTATTTTTATAACTTTTTTTACCATTATTTTTGTAGCGAATTTAAGTAGAAAATAATTGCTTTCCGAATATCAGCAGCCGTTTCGGTTTCCTTGGGTGTATAGATTTTAACAATCCCCTTATTTTCAGGCGTTAAAAAGGGAATGTCCAATCCTTTGAGTAAAAAGTCACTGAAGGCCACTGTATACGTTTTATTATCGCTAATTGACTGATTGTTTATTTGCCAATTCCCCTTTTCGTTTTGTGAAAATTTGTAGCGTTGAAGATATGCTCCTTCACCACTTTGTGAGTTTCCAAACTCCAAAACTTCTTTTAATAAACTTCCTTTTAAATCTACTTTCAGCACACTTCCGCCAAAGGGGAGGACTCTAAAAATATCAATACTAGTTATATCCCCCACCAGTCTATCATCTATCCTTATTGAACCTCCGTTTACCAAGGCGCCATCAACGTTATCACTATATGCATAGGACATGGAACGTGTAATTAATTCACCTATATTGGTTTGTTTTCTTCTATTGGATTTATCTGTGCCATCTAGTGGAGATGAAGCGTTGTAAATTACTTCTTCGGGGTTTTCTACAACTTCTTTCAGTTTCGAGTTCACAAGATCTGTCCATTTGCTTACTATGCGTTCTACCTTGGCTGAGGATGCTATTTTATCTGTTACCATCATCAATTCAGAATTGATATGGAGATATTTTGTACGAAGGTTATAGATAAGGGTATGTACGTATACACTTTTTGCATTGGCATCTGCTTTCGCTATAATTGTTCTTCCTTCTTTTACAAGCATATTGTAGTGCTCATGTCCACCCATTATTAAAGGTAATGCTCTCAAGCGACTAGCTATTTCTTTATCTTCATCTATAGAAACGTGTGTAAGGCCAACTACAAAATCAGCTTTTTGAATGGCCAGGTCATATGCTCTTATGGCATTCTCATAAATATTGCCATAGGACACATAATCTTTTGGATTGGAAGGGAGTGTTACCCCAAAAACTCCAAATTTCATTTTATTTCCATCAGCGTCTATTGCGTTAAAAGTTGAAAAATCTGATGAGGGCACGGTGGAATATTGCCATTTTCTAGCAAAAGGCATAAGACCCGATTCCGTTACGTGACGAACATTTGCGGTAGTCCAGGTAAAGTTTGATTCATTTAATCTTTTCTGCAGATCTTCTTCGCTCAAATCGAACTCGTGATTGCCAAAGGTTACCAAATCAATATCCATTGCGTTGAGCACGTCAATCATCTGTTTCCCATTTACGCGTTCACCATCTATTTTTAATGTTCCAATTAAAGATGGGTTAAGAAAATCGCCAGCTAAAAACATATATGTATTAGGAAACCTTTCTTTAATAGAATCACGAATATGGGCCACTCGGGCCAATCCACCATATTCTCCTCCGTTCATGGGAGCAATTTCATATACATCGTTAATCTGAACAAACTTAAGGGTAACGGCGCCAGCGCCCTTTATGGGGTCTTCCGGATATAGTTGAAGGGCTTCGCAGCTCGATAAAAAATAGCCCACTAAAGCTAAAAGTATAAAATTTCTCATTTAATGATATTTAGTAAAAATTTTAGTTGCTTCATTATGTGCGCTTTCAAAAGACATCGGGTTAATGTTGCTCGAAACTTTTTCAGCAGTAAAATAGCTGAGCATTTTTTCGGTAGGCATGTTCCCTGTCAAATCGTCTTTAGCCATTGGGCAACCACCAAAACCTTGAATGGCTCCATCAAATCTTCTGCAGCCAGCTTTATAGGCTGCATTAATTTTTTCATGCCAAGCATTTGGTGTGGTGTGCAAATGTGCACCAAATTCTATGTGGGGATATTTGGGTATTAAGTTAGTAAATAAATATGAAATAATATCAGGTGTAGATGAACCTACTGTATCACTAAGGGAAAGAATCTTTACTCCCATAGCTGAAAGCTTCTCCGTCCACTCCCCTACAATATCAACATTCCAAGGGTCTCCGTAAGGATTTCCAAAGCCCATGGATAGATAGGCCACTACTTCTTTATTGTTTTTTTCGGCTATATTTAATATATCTTGTAATATCACTAAGGATTCACTAATTGTTTTGTGCGTGTTACGCATTTGGAAATTTTCAGAAATGGAAAAAGGATATCCCAAATAATCTATCTCTGAATGTTTAACGGCATCTTCCGCCCCGCGAAGGTTAGCGATGATGGCAAGCAATTTACTTTTGGTTGCAGAGAGGTCCAGCTTTGAAAGTACTTCCGCAGTATCACGCATTTGCGGGATTGCCTTTGGTGAAACGAAACTTCCAAAATCAATGGTATCAAAACCGCAACGCAAAAGCGATTGTATATATTTCACTTTTTGCTCGGTGGGAATCCAGTCTTTGATGCCTTGCATGGCATCGCGCGGACATTCTATAATTTTTACTTGCTGCATTGCTTCAAAGATAGCAATTCCTGCGCAGGCAGGAATCTTTCGATTTTAAAAAAGAATTAAGGAATTATGGCAACAATATAAAAATCGCTATCCCCACAAATACCAATATCTGCAGCCATTTTAAAACCACACCCATAATTTTCCACTCCCTAAGCAAAGTTGAAATTCGCCCCGCGGCCAAAGCAATACTACTAAAAGTTAAAAAAGAAACAACCATAAAAGTAATTCCCAAAATATAAAACTGGACAACCGTGTTTCCATCCTTATCCCAAAGAAAACCTGGGAAAAATGCCAAAAAGAAAATCATCACTTTCGGGTTTACCAAATTCATGATCACTCCCGTTTTAAAAAGTTGTGCGTATGATTTTTTTGGCGCATTTTCAGCTAATGAAATATGTTCATCACTTGTATAAACTTTGTACGCCAAATACAGCAAATAGCAGGCTCCCAAAACTTTTATACCATAAAAAATTTCTTCGGAAGCGGTTATAATTGCAGAAATACCAAACGCCAAAAGTGTGGTATGGACAATACAACCGCTAATCAATCCAGCAGTTGTGGCGATGCCACTTTTGGTGCCGTTCACCAACGATTGCGTAAGCACATAAATATTATCTGGCCCCGGAGAAATTGCCAAGGCCAGGGTTGCAATTGAAAAGGAAATTAGGGATTCAATCATAAAAAAAGACATAAGACCGCTACGCTTTAAGACGTAAGATTAAAGACTCTCAAATTATTCAAATCAAGATATTTATTTAACATTTTTTAAAAGTTATCCTATGTCTTAAATCCTACTGGTCCTATGTCCTTTTCAAAAGCGCTTTGTTTATTTGTTGAATCAGCCCCGGCCCTTCGTATATAAAGCCTGTGTAAAGTTGCACCAAACTTGCACCGGCCTCCAGTTTTTCCACAGCATCTTTAGCAGAATGGATTCCGCCAACGCCAATAATTGGAAACGCTTTGTTGCTTTTTTCCGAAAGAAAACGGATTATTTCCGTAGCTCTTTTGGTTAATGGTTTCCCGCTCAGACCGCCCATTTCCTTTTTGTTTTCAGAGGAAATTCCTTCGCGGGAAATGGTTGTATTGGTTGCGATAACGCCGTCAATCTTTGTTGTGGCAACTATTTCGATAATGTCTAAAAGTTGCTCGTCGGTTAAATCGGGAGCTATTTTCAGTAGAATTGGTTTGCGAGTTCCCGACTCCGCTCGAACGGACATTTCATTATTTCTATCCTGTAGTGTTTGCAACAAATTAGTCAATGGCTTTTTTTCCTGCAACGCACGAAGGTTTGGCGTGTTAGGCGAACTTACATTTACCACAAAATAATCCACATAATCAAAAAGCGCCTCAAAACAGATAATGTAATCGTTTACAGCTTCCTCGTTGGGCGTGTTTTTGTTTTTACCGATGTTTCCTCCGATCAAGATCCTTCGACTGCGCTCAGGGTGACAGTTCGATTTCAATCTTTCAACCGCTTCTTTCACCCCGCCATTGTTAAAACCCATTCGGTTAATAATTGCGGCATCTTCCTTTAAGCGAAACAATCGCGGTTTTTCGTTCCCCGGCTGTGGTTTTGGGGTAATGGTTCCTATTTCAATAAAACCGAAACCGAAATTTGAAAGTTCTTTATACAGCTTTGCATCTTTGTCAAAACCGGCGGCAAGCCCCACTGGGTTTGGAAATTTCAATCCAAAGAGTTCGCGTTCCAGTTTTGGGTTTTCTACTTTATAAATACTTCTGAAAATACTTCCGAAGCCAATTTTATGAAAAAACCGAATCAATGAAAATGTGAAGTGGTGGATTTTTTCGGGATCGAAACTAAAAAACAGGGGACGAATGACGCTTTTGTACATAGTTGAAAAATGTGGTACAAAAATACACTAAACTATGTATTTGTTATTTTGAATATGCTTTATTTTGTAGTGTAAAAGAAAAATTATGATCGAAAAACAACACATTATCAATCGCTTTAAAAGCTACGTTACCATAGATACCGAAAGCGACCCAAATAGCGATACTACCCCAAGTACCAAAAAGCAATGGGATCTTGCCAATAAACTTGCCGAAGAGCTTAAGCAAATTGGGATGGAAGATGTTAGCATTGACGAAAACGCCTATATAATGGCCACTTTGCCGTCAAACGTTTCACATCCGGTTCCCGTAATCGGGTTTGTTTCCCACTTTGATACTTCCCCAGATTTTACAGGAGCGAATGTAAAACCGCAAATAGTTGAAAACTACAACGGAAAAGATATTGTGCTGAACAAAGAACAGAATATCGTTCTTTCTCCAGATTATTTTGAGGATTTGTTGCTCTATAAAGGCCAAACGCTAATCACAACAGATGGTACAACACTTTTGGGTGCAGATGATAAAGCTGGGATTACAGAGATTGTTTCAGCTATGGAATACCTTATAAACCATCCCGAAATAAAACACGGAAAAATTCGTGTAGGTTTTACACCCGATGAGGAAATAGGCCGCGGTGCACATAAGTTTGATGTAAAAAAATTCGCTGCTGATTGGGCCTACACTATGGACGGTAGCCAAGTGGGCGAACTGGAATATGAAAACTTCAACGCAGCTGGCGCTGTGGTTACCGTAAAGGGAAAAATTGTTCACCCTGGTTACGCAAAAGGGAAAATGGTAAACAGTATGTACATTGCTACAGACTACATAAATTCTTTACCAAGACTTGAAACCCCAGAGCACACCGAAGGGCGTGAAGGTTTTTTTCATCTGCATGGTATAAAGGGAACTGTGGATGAGACCAAGATTCAATACATTATTCGTGACCATGACAAAAAGCATTTTGAAGCCAGAAAGGAAATGATTCAGAAACTGGCTGATGATTTAAATGAACAGTTTGAAATGGAAGTAGTAACAGTTGAAATAAAAGACCAATATTTCAATATGCGCGAAAAAATTGAACCCGTAATGCACATTGTGAAAATTGCAAAACAAGCCATGGAGCAGGCTGGCATTGAGCCATTAATAAAACCAATTCGCGGTGGCACCGATGGTTCGCAACTTAGCTTTATGGGGCTACCGTGCCCGAACATTTTTGCTGGCGGGCACAATTTTCACGGCAGGTATGAATATGTGCCTGTGGAAAGCATGCAAAAGGCTGTAGAGGTAATTGTGAACATTGCAAAAATTACCGCAGAGGATATCTCAAAGTTTAAGAAAGAAGAAGAATAGTTTTTTGAAAGAATTATTCAAAAAAGAAACTCCCTCAACTATTTAACAACAGATTGAGGGAGTTTTTATTCAAAAAAGGAACAATTTACTATTTCTTTTCTTTTACGGGAGCGTTTAGTTTTGCTGTTCTTTCCATAGAAATGGCAGATCTTTCAAACTTTATTTTTCCGGCACCACATTCAATAACACAGGTTCCATCATCATTAAGTTCAAGCACTCTTCCGTGAATTCCGCCATTGGTAATAACTTTATCGCCTTTTTTAAGTTGGGCGGCAAATTGTTTTTCCTGTTTGGCTTTTTTCATTTGGGGACGTATCAAAAAAAGGTACATCACCAAAAACAATAATATTATTGGTAAAAAACTTTGTATTTGTTCCATAGCAGTTATTTATTCCTAAAAGGTAAAATTAGGAAGTTGGGGTTTTAATCGGAGCTTGTGTAGCACCTGCTTTAGGATTTACGAAAGCTTTGATTGTCAAAGTTTCTGTCCCTGCTTTTGTGTTTGTAGTAAGTGTAACTGTTTTGCTCACTTGATTTTGTCCGCTACCATTGAATTTTACCAAAAGCTCACCTGAGTCACCTGGCGCAACTGGTTCCTTAGTATATTCTGGAACTGTACAACCACAGCTACTTTTTGCATTTACAATCAATAAAGGGGCCTCACCAGTGTTTTTGAATTTAAAAACGTGCTCCACATTTGTTCCTTGGTCAATAGTACCAAAATCAAATTGACTTTCTTCAAAAGTGATTACTGGAAATTTGCCCGATTCTGCATCACGTGCCTCTGCTGTGGCGACATTTTCTTCGTTTACTTTGTCTGCTGCATTATCCTTGCAAGAAGAAAAAGCGAAAACAGATAGTATTGCTACTAATAAAACTGATTTTTTCATGATAATTGTTATTTTTTATGTTTTTAGCACGCCAAAAATAGGGATTTTTTTACTTTTATTGAAGTCCGCGTCCAATTTTATTGAGTTTGCCATTTTCTTCAAATTCCTTCACTATTTTATCCAAAATTCCGTTGACAAAAATGCTGCTTTTAGGCGTTGAATATTCTTTGGAAACCTCTAAATACTCGTTGATTGTGGCCCGAACAGGAATTGATGGGAAATATAAAAATTCGGCAATGCCCATTTTCAGAATTATCAAATCTACATCAGCGATTCTTTCTTGGTCCCAGTTTGGTGTTTTTCCCACAATCTGCGCATTTAGCTTGTCTTCGTTCAAAATCACTTTTCTGAAAAGTTGCAATGCGTACTCTCGGTCTTCCTCATTTTTATAGAGGTTGGGAACCAAAAGAGAGGAGGCATTTTTCTCTGAAAGTTTATTAAGCATCTTTACAATGGCCGTATTCACAATGGGAAAATCATCTACCCAAGTCAATCTTTTGTCTTCTAAATAATCGTAAAGTTTGTCATTTGGAGCGACCAATTCCTTGAAAACCTTAATTATGAAATCTTGGTCTTCTTTGTAAGTAGTTTCTTTTTTTGAAAGATAATCCTCGTACCATTCCAATTGGCGCAGCTCTTTAAAAATAATTGAAACATACTCGCTGTCCAGTTTCCAGTAATTCAGTTTTTTCTTTTCAATAATATTAGAAAAGGTTGCGTTTTCGGCAATTACCTTTAAAAGCTTGTTATCAACAAAAGTACGGCTGGGGTTCTTTTCAAGTGTGGTAGCAAGGTGTTTTTTCTGCGAACGGTTAAGAAAGCTATCTGCTTGCCCCTGAAGTGAAACAAGTAACTGTAACAACAATAAATAAAGATCCTGCATTTGGTCTATGCTGTACAACAGAAATTTTTCCTGTGAATCTATATCTGGGTTTACCCGTTGGTTAAAGGCGTAAACGGACTGCAAAACTTTTACTCGTATATGTCTTCTTGTAAGCATGTTTTAGAAAGAACTGTTTTTAAAGAAACAACGCACAAGAATGTTCTTGTGCGCTGCAAAGATAGTGTTTTAAAAAAACCGAAACCTATTTTTCGTTTTTTCTTGCATCAATTCTAGCTTGGGCTACGTTGAAGGCTGCTTGATGGGTTGTAATATTATCTGCATCAGCTTTTTTCAAAATTTCAAGCGTAGTGTTATAAATATTTTCGGTCTTGCGCATTATTTCCTTTCGGTCATAATTTTCTAATTCTGCATACACGTTTATAATTCCACCGGCGTTAATCAAGAAATCTGGTGCGTAAACTATTCCTCTTTCACGAAGCATTTTCCCGTGCTTTTGCTCTTCAGCCAATTGATTGTTTGCAGCACCTGCAATAATTTTTGTGTTTAATTGGTTTATGGTAAAATCATTAACAGTAGCTCCTAATGCACAAGGCGCATATATATCCATTTCTTCTGCATAAATGTTGTCACCACCATAAATATTCACGCTGTATTTATCGCGAACTTCTTCCAAACGATCTTGGTTAATATCGGCAATATATACTTTTGCACCCTCATTGCTCAAGTTTTCTACTAAAGCTTCACCTACGTTTCCGATTCCTTGAACATAAATAACTTTATCTTCCAGTAAATCACTTCCAAATTTATATTTTGCCGCAGCTTTCATTCCCATAAAAACACCATAAGCAGTAACTGGTGAAGGGTTGCCCGCGCCGCCTTTTGATTCAGAAATTCCTGTAACGTAAGGGGTAACCGTGCGCACCAAATCCATATCTGAAGTTGCCATTCCCACATCTTCGGCAGTAATGTATTTTCCGCCAAGAGAATGTACAAACTCACCAAACTTCAGCATTAATTCTGGAGTTTTTTGGGTTTTTGCATCACCTATCAAAACTGCTTTTCCGCCGCCAAGGTTTAAACCTGTGATTGCACTCTTATAAGTCATTCCTCGTGATAGACGCAGTACGTCGTTTAAGGCTTCCCACTCGCTGGTATAGTTCCACATTCTGGTACCGCCCAAAGCGGGTCCCAAAACAGTGTTGTGAATACCAATTATTGCTTTTAAACCAGTATCTTTGTCGTTGCAAAAAACGATTTGCTCGTGATTGTCAAAAGACATTTGCCCGAAAACCGGGTCTATTTTATGAAGTTCGTTTGTTTTAATTACTTCAGTTACCATAGCTTTTTTAATTATTTTATTCATCCTTTAAAAAGGCGGTGCAAAAGTAGCTTATTGTTGTCAATTCCACAAAGCAATGGTTGTTAATTTAAGAATTTTAAAAAAGTTAGCGTGCAGCTAACTGAAGCATAAATGAAAGAATTAAAGTATCTCAACAAATATTTTCTAAAATATAAAGGGCGGCTGCTATTAGGTGTGTTCATCACTATTATTGCAACCGTTTTTAAGCTCGTTGTTCCAATGAAAGTGGGCGATTCGTTAACGGCTGTAAAGCAATATATAAACGGTGAAATTACGGATATTAGCACTGTAGAACACGAATTGCTTATTAATATTCTATTGCTTTTAGGCGCTGCGCTATTGTCTGCACTCTTTACTTTTATGATGCGGCAGACCTTTATTGTAGTTTCCCGGTATGTGGAATACGATTTGAAGAACGAAATTTTTCAACATTACGAAAAACTCTCACTTGGTTTCTACAAACAGAACCGTACTGGCGATTTGATGAACCGCATCAGCGAGGACGTCTCCAAAGTACGTATGTACGTTGGCCCCGCCCTTATGTACAGTATCACAACATTAACATTGTTTGTGGTTGTTATAAGCTATATGTTTTATCAAGCACCCATCTTAACTATATATGCAATTGCACCATTACCTATTCTTTCCATTGCAATTTATAGATTGAGTGTGCTTATTAACCAACGCACAACCATTGTACAGCAGTATCTTTCAAAACTCACCACCTTTACACAGGAAAGCTTTAGCGGCATTGCTGTAATAAAAGCTTACGGAATTGAGCCGCGCACCAACGCCAATTTTGAAGAACTTGCCGAAGGCAGTAAAGTAAAGAACATAGACCTGGCAAAGGTGCAGGCTTTGTTTTTTCCGTTGATGATTTTACTGATTGGCATAAGCAATATCTTGGTAATTTATATAGGTGGAACTCGGTATATAAACGGTCAGATTGCGGAATTTGGAACCATTGTAGAATTTTTAATCTATGTGAATATGCTCACTTGGCCCGTGGCCGTTGTGGGTTGGGTAACTTCCATGGTGCAGCAGGCAGAAGCTTCACAAAAACGAATCAATGAATTTTTGGAGACCGAACCTTCCATTGAAAATTTGGTTGCAGAAAGCACTCCCGTGGAAGGAAATATTGAATTCAACCATTTGTCGTTTACATATCCCGATACAGGAATCACCGCTTTAAAAGATGTATCTTTTGCGGTAAAACCCGGTGAAACACTTGCGATAGTTGGAAATACAGGCTCCGGTAAATCTACCATTCTTGAATTGATTGGCAGACTTTACGATGTGGAAGAAGGAATGCTGAAAATTGATGATACGTCAATCCGCAAATTAAATTTGGAAGATCTGCGGGATAGCATCGGTTACGTTCCCCAAGATGCATTTCTCTTTAGTGATACACTTCGCAATAATATCCGTTTTGGTAAAGAAAATGCTTCCGAAGAAGAAGTAGTTGAAGCCGCAAAAAATGCCGCAGTGCACAAAAACATCATTGGTTTTACAAAAGGCTATGACACTGTTTTGGGCGAGCGCGGAATTACTTTGAGCGGCGGGCAAAAACAACGTGTTTCCATTGCTCGGGCCATTATTAAAGATCCGCAAATACTTCTTTTTGATGATTGCCTTTCTGCGGTAGATACCGAAACTGAAGAGCAAATACTTCAAAACCTGCATAAAATTTCAAAACATAAAACCACTATTATTGTGAGTCATAGAATTTCATCGGCTAAAAATGCAGATAAAATTATTGTTCTGGATGACGGAAAAATCATACAGCAAGGCACACACAGCAAATTGGTAAACAGCGAGGGCTATTACAAGGAACTTTACGCAAAACAACTTTTAGAAAAAGAAATGTAAATTTTACTTTGGCTGATTTGGATTTTTTTTGGATTTTTGGCAAACGTTAGTAAAAAACAGAAATTATGAGTGACCACTATACGATGGAGCAAGAAGAGATTTTTTCAAAAGTAATGCGCGCCGGAAGACGCACCTATTTTTTTGACGTAAGGTCCACAAAAGCAGGAGATTTTTACCTTACCATTACTGAAAGCAAAAAATTTACAAATGACGATGGTTCCTACCATTATAAAAAGCACAAGATCTATCTTTACAAAGAAGATTTCAACGAGTTTAAAGATAACCTTGAAGAAATGATAAATTATGTAATTGATGAAAAAGGTGAAGAAGTAATAAGCGAACGTCATCAAAAAGATTATAAAAAAGAGACCGATGAAGTTCCCGTTGCTGCTGAAAACACTTCAGAAAATGGACAAACGGATACCAGTAACTTTACCGATGTTGAATTTGATGACATATAATTGTCAGATTATTTAAAAAACAGAACCGGCACGGCCAAAACCGCTGCCGGTTTTTTATTTCTAAAAACAACAAAAGCTCAAATACTTTTCCTTATTTTTCACTTTTAAAACAATTTTCCAAACCCTTTTATGGTAAAAAAGCTGTACCAACCCTATAAACCAAATCTGGATTTTTCAGGGTTGGATCACATTGTAATTGGAAGTGGAATGGGCGGGCTCACCGCTGCGACCTGGCTTGCAAAAGCCGGTAAAAAAGTCGCGATTTTTGAACGTCACTACGTGCCCGGTGGTTTTACACATAGCTTTAAACGTAAGGATGGATTTCAATGGGACGTGGGCGTTCATTATGTGGGGAATATGGCGAAAGATTCTTCGCTTCGAGGTTTTTTCGATTTTTTGACAGATGGTAAACTGGAGTGGGAATCCATGGGCGAAGTTTACGATGTTGCACATATTGACGGCACAGAATATAAATTTAAAGCTGGGAAAGAAAACTTCAGAAAACAACTTAAAAGCTATTTTCCCGACGAAGAAAAAGCGATTAACACCTACTTGAAGCTCATTGCAAAAACCAACAAACGCGCCAGTGCTTTTTTCTTTGAAAAAATTTTTGAGCCTTGGCTCAGTAAATCTGTTGGATGGATTTTCAGAAAACGATATTCCAAATTTTCACAAAAAACCACTGGGGAAGTTTTAAATAAAATTACTAAAAACGAACGATTGATTGCCGTGCTTTGTGCACAATGTGGCAATTACGGCCTTTCACCAAAAAACAGTAGCTTCGGGGCACACGCAATGGTAATCGGGCATTTTTTGGAAGGTGGCTACTACCCTATTGGTGGCGCAGACCAGATTTGCGAAAAAACTCTCGAAGTATTTACAGCAAACGGCGGAAAGATTTTTATAAATGCTGATGTAACTAAAATCGTAACTGAAAACAATCGTGTTCAAGGAATTAACCTTGGCGAAAAATTCATTCCGTGCAAAAGCGTGATAAGCAACATTGGAGTGAACAATACCTTTAAATATCTGCTTTCGGAAAAAGATCGAAAAAAGTGCAATTTCAGTTTGAAAAGTGTGCAGCCCGCCAGTGCACATATTTGTTTGTATCTCGGCTTGAACAAATCCAGCGAAGCTCTAAATCTTCCGAAGCACAATCTATGGTATTACAAACACGAAGGCATTGATAAAATATTTGACGAAGCCACTTTGGAAAACGCTCCCGAAAATTTTGCATATATCTCCTTCCCTTCCGCAAAAGATCCAAACTGGGAAACCAAAAATCCGGGTACGGCAACCATTCAGGCTATTTCAGTGGGAAATATGGATTGGTTTGAAGAATTTAAAGATTCAAATTGGATGAAACGTGGCGAGAAATATCTTCAACTAAAAAAGAGTTTTGAAGCTGAAATGCTAAAAGTTCTCTACAAATTTTTTCCGCAGATTGAAGGAACCATTGTTACTTCCGAGGTTTCAACCCCGCTTTCCACAGAAAATTTCACAAATTATAAAAGTGGTGAAATCTATGGTTTGGCACATTCGCCAGAACGTTTCACGCTTCCTTTTTTACGCCCAAAAACGAAAATAAAAGGTTTGTTTTTAGTTGGACAGGATATTACTTTGGTTGGCGTTGCTGGCGCGATGCTCTCAGGATTGCTATGTGCTACCGCAATTTTGAAATTTGGTTCTTGGAAAATTTTTAAGGAAGTAAAGAGATCAAAAAAATCAGAAATTGGGTTTTGAGATTTGGGATTTGGGATTTGGAATTTGGGATTTGGGATTTGGGATTTTAAAAATTTCCATTTTAGCCTTAAGTCTTGTATCTTTCAGCGAAGCGGTCTTTGGTCTATTTTCAAAACCTTATATTTGCCGCCTTTAAAAAACCAAAATGCTAGCAAAATATCTATTATCTTTTACCCAAAACCCAAAAAACGATATTCTTTCAGGACTTACCGTAGCCTTGGCTTTGGTGCCTGAAGCCGTTGCCTTCGCTTTTGTTGCAGGCATTGACCCTTTGGTTGGTTTGTACGGAGCCTTTATAATGGGGGTTGTTACCGCCCTTTTCGGTGGCCGTCCTGGAATGATTTCTGGTGCAACGGGCGCAATGGCCGTGGTGATGGTACATTTAATTCAAAAAGGGAATGAGATTGGATTGACTTTGGTTGATCCAGTTCAAAATCTCGGGCTGCAATGGCTTTTTATTACACTTTTATTTGTGGGTGCTATTCAGATTCTTGCAGGGGTTTTCAAATTGGGAAAATTTGTTAGACTTATTCCACACCCAGTAATGATGGGATTTGTGAACGGTTTGGCAATCGTGATTTTTCTTTCGCAATTAGGTCTTTTTAAAGAAAGTCGCGGCACAGTTCCGCAATGGTTAACCGGCCCAGATTTATGGGTTATGTTGGCATTGGTTGGATTGACAATGGGAATAATGTTCGGTTTGCCGAAACTTACCAAAAAACTTCCAGCAGCATTGATAGCAATTATCGTGGTGGCTTGCATAACTATCTTTGGAGGTATTGACGTGAGCACTGTTGGCTCCTTCATTCGTGACGGTGGCGGAAGTGGTTTAAAAGGTTCGCTTCCCCATTTTCAAACGCAGATTTTTGGGTTTTTAGAAACACTTAACGGGCATTGGGACTTAATACTTTCTACAGCATTTTTATTGGCAGCCGTCGGTTTGATTGAATCTTTAATGACGCTGAATTTAATTGACGAAATGACCGAAACCCGCGGAAGTGGAAACCGTGAATGTGTTGCCCAAGGTGGCGCAAACATATTAAACGGTTTTTTCGGCGGAATGGGTGGTTGTGCAATGATCGGTCAATCCATCATCAACGTAAGTTCGGGCGGACGCGGCAGACTTTCGGGTGCTACGGCGGCAATTGCATTATTGTGTTTCGTACTTTTTGGCGCGCCTTTAATTGAACAGATCCCCATCGCAGCTTTGGTGGGAGTAATGTTTATGGTTGTTATAGGCACCTTTGCGTGGAGCAGTTTTAGGATTCTTAATAAAATTCCAGTGGCAGACGCCATTGTTTTAATTACCGTTTCCGCAGTTACCGTTTGGCAGGATTTGGCTATTGCGGTGCTTGTGGGTGTAATTATGAGTGCGCTTGTTTTTGCTTGGAAAAGTGCCACTATGATACGTGCCCGAAAACGAATTAAAGATGACGGAACGAAAGTTTATGAAATTTGGGGACCTTTATTTTTTGGTTCAACCACTGCTTTTAATAGTAAGTTTGACGCTTCAAATGATCCGGATTCAATAGAAATTGATTTTATCGAATCTAAAATTTCGGACCATTCCGGAGTTGAAGCTGTTAGGAATATTGCAAATAAATATCTCGACAGTGGAAAGCAAGTGAAACTTACACACCTCAGCCCAGACTGCAAAGCCCTTCTTTTAAAATGGAATCCTGAGTTTGAAACTATTATTGAAGATTCTGTTGAAGATCCGCGTTATTATGTGGTTACTGATACTTTGGATGCGGATGTTTCTTAATTAGTTCTTACGGGAAAAAGAGAAATCAACTTTTTTGGCTTCACCATTTAGCGTTCCTTCAATCCAAGCGTGGAGTGAATCTTTTGCTGGATTTGTATAGATAATTCGCTGTGGAAAATCGTGGTTTTTATTTTCAAAAGTAAACTGTCCATTTTCCGAAGAAATCAGTTTAAAAGTAACTGGTTTTTCTTGCTCAGGTTTGGCAGTTGCAACCGTCAATAACAAACTATCTGCCTTTTGTTCCAAAGCCATAGTTTCAGCAAAAACAGTTTCTTTTCCAACTTGCGTAAAACTGAACGCAGTAAAACTGCTTGGGCTTTCTTGCGACCAAGTTTCTTGTGAAAACTCTTCGCCATTTTGATTTATCCAAGTTCCCAAAATCCACTGAAGTTGGTCTATTTTTTCAAATTTTTCAGAGGTAATTTCAGTTTTCGGTTTTTCTGCATCCGAATTGTTTTTACAGGAGTTGAGTAATAGCGGAAACACTAAAAACAACAAATACTTTTTCATAAGTTTAGGTTTTGTTCGGTGAAGGTATCAAAAAAAGTTTTTAGCTATAGTATTCTTAATCCGTTCTGAACTTCTTTTCCGGGCTCTAGTAAAGTAACATTTTTCCCTTCCACAGCGCCCAAAACAAGGCATTCACTCATAAAATTGGCGATTTGTTTCTTCGGAAAATTCACAACGGCAACTACTTGTTTCCCAACCAATTCCTCTTTTGAATAAAGCGAAGTAATCTGTGCCGATGTTTTCCGCTGCCCTATTTCGTTTCCAAAATCTACTAAAAGTTGATACGAAGGATTTCGTGCTTCGGGAAAATCATTTACTTCAATTATGGTTCCCACGCGCATTTCGACCTTTTCAAAATCGGCCCACGAAAGATTATTCGTCATGGTGAATGGTAAGTTTTTTAATCATTTCTGGAGAAATTTCGCCTTGATCTGCGCCGTAAACATCAACAAGCAAACCTTTCTTGCCATCGTGGGTTTCAATCAAATAAAGAATAGTGTTGTCGCCCGGATTGGTCATTCCTTCAAAGCGATAGAATTTCACAACGTCCAATTCGCCAGCCTTCCACTGCATTTTAAGATTTTTGGACTCTATGCCTTCGCCCACAAGGTTGAAATCTTCGGTAAAGCCGTGGTTTTGTAAATCTTCAATAGCCACGGATAATGATGAATATGAGTTTTTCATCTGTATAAAATATTTGGGAAAAAAGAAGATGGAATGCCCAAATTCACATCATCCTTTTGTTTATAAATCGTTAATGGGCATTTCATAATAATTGTTTTAATTTTTTAAAGTTAATGGAGATAGTGCGCAACGGCAAACATTTATAAAATCTTTAACCTGACGAACACGATAGGCACTCCTCCATTTTACTTGCTTTTTAGTTTAGAATGTTGTATATTTATTTTTATTTTTTTTGTAAAAACCCGTCGATCTTCACCTTTTATTTCTATTGATTTATTTGAAATTAAAGTCTTCCATATTTCTCTTTAACTCAACTTTATTTAAAATTGTCCTGATGTGAACCCAGACCTGACCTAGACTTCACTTGGACCTAACCTGGACTTAACTTGGACCTCACTTGCCATAAACATTCATTAAAGCCAAATTTAGCATTCAGTACTTAAGACTTTCAATTGTCTAAATATGTATCAAAATGCGTGCTCCATAAAAGTTGAAAAATCGTAACTTTAAACCAAAGTTTACAACCAATACTGAAAAGAATACCATGGCCAGAACAGAATCTAAAATGCTTCCGTTGGGAACCAAAGCGCCCGATTTTACATTGATTGACGCGGTAACGAACAAACCTGTTTCATTAAAAAATGTGCGTGGCGAAAAAGGCACTGTGATTATGTTTATCTGCAACCACTGCCCATTTGTGAAACACGTTAACGAAGAAATTGTGCGCATATGCAATGATTATCGTGTTACAGGTTTTGGGTTTGTGGCCATTAACAGCAACGATGTTATCAATTATCCCGATGACTCCCCAGCGAAGATGTGGGTAACCGCAAGAAAACATAATTATACTTTCCCCTATTTGTTTGATGAAACACAAGAAGTGGCAAAGGCCTATGACGCCGCTTGCACACCTGATTTTTATTTATTTGACGATGAATTGAAACTCGTTTATCGCGGTCAATTGGATAATTCCCGTCCTGGAAATGGCATCCCCGTAAACGGAAGGGATTTGCGTGAGGCTTTGGATAATTTATTGAACAACAATCCACAGCGGAAAGATCAAAAACCGAGTATTGGGTGTAATATTAAGTGGAAATAGCCCTCCCGAAACGAGTTCGGGACAAGCTCTAACCCCCGAAGGGGGAATTTCATACGCTTCGCTAATAAGCTCCTCCCCTTTGGGGAGGCTGGGAGGGGCTTACCATCCTTCCCTTTTCAATAAGTTTTCAATATGTGCGTAATGGTGATTGCTGTGCCAAGCGTAGCTACCCACTGTTTCCGCAAGTGTGTAGTTTCTATTTCTGTCTGGATGATGAAACTCTCTTAGCAATTGCTCATGTGATAATCCTTTTATTAGGTAAACCCACTTTGCGTGTAAGGAATTCAGTGCAGCTAGCGATAATTCAATAGGTGCTTTTTTGGCTTCAGCCGTTTCTGCCCATGCTTTTTCATCATAGACTTTTATGGTTGGCAATGCTTCAGTCAATGCCCATTTAAAACGGTTATAGGCATTGTGATGGCTGTCATAAACGTGATGGATTGTTTGGCGCACCGTCCAACCTCCCGGCCTGTAAGGTGTGTTCAACTGATCTTCGGAAAGGTTACTCACCAAATTATTTAACCTATTCGGAAAATGTTCCAAGATGGAAATCCAAGCTTGCTGTATTTCAGCAGTAATATTTGAAGGGCAATCGAACTTGCCGATCGGGTATTTTAGTTTTTCTAAATCCATGTGTTAAAAGTACAAAACGCCCCGATAGCTCGAGACGTTTTGCCTATTTATTAAATTTGTTCTTTAAACTATTTAACATCCATTAATTCAACATCAAAAATCAAGGTTGCGCTTGGAGGAATTACCCCGCCAGCTCCGCGCTCACCGTAACCTAAATGTGAAGGGATTACAAAACGGGCCTTATCGCCTACTTGTAATAATTGGATGCCTTCATCCCAACCAGAGATTACCTGCCCAACGCCCAATTGAAAGTCGATTGGCTGTTTTCTTTTGTATGATGAATCAAACTCGGTTCCGTCAGTCAGCGCGCCTTTGTAATGCACGGAAACTGTTTTTCCCTTTTCGGCTTTTTTACCGCTTCCTTTTTGGATTATTTTATAAAGAAGACCGCTATCGGTTCTATCAAAACCTTCTGAAACTTTCTTTAGTTCAGCCTCCTCTTTTGCTTTTTTTGCGGCAATGCGCTGTTCCCTTTCACCTGTAAAACTTCTAAAAGCCTCAACAGCGTTCCATTTATTAGCTTCCTCGCCTACGCGGATTATTTCAACTTTCTGCATTGTATCGCCCTGCGCAACACTATCAACCACATCTTGTCCTTCTACTACATTTCCAAAAACGGTGTGTTTGTTATCCAACCAAGGAGTGGCAACGTGGGTGATAAAAAACTGGCTACCATTACTTGCTGGACCCGAATTTGCCATAGAAAGCACTCCCGGCGTGTCGTGGCGAAGGTCTTGATGGAATTCATCCTCAAAATCGTAACCCGGTCCGCCAGAACCTGTTCCTTTTGGATCGCCACCCTGAATCATAAAATCTGGAATTACACGGTGAAATTTTAAGCCGTCATAATATTTTGTTCCCTGTGGTTTTGCTGAATTTTCCAAATTGCCTTCTGCCAAAGCCACAAAGTTTCCAACCGTTCCCGGGGTTTTATCGTGCGTAAGTTTTATAAGAATTTCTCCTTTTTCTGTCGTTATTTTTGCGTAAATACCGTCTTGCATTTTTTGTTTTTTTAAATTGAAACGCAAAGGTAAGGAAATAGGAAGAAAGAATTACTAGCGACTAGCGATGAGGAATGAGCGATTAGGGTTCTACATATATACGTTAGGGTTCTACACACATCCGTTAGGGTTGTGGGACGTATCCGTTAGGGTTCTACACACATCCGTTAGGGTTGGTGTACCTATACGGAAGGGTTCTGAACCCTAACACATGGTTTCAAGACCCTAATACATGGTTACAAGACCCAAACGGGAAGGGTTGAATGGTATCTAGCGGGGTTTAGGGATTATAGGGAAGGTTGCTGAACGTATATAAAAGGGTTTGAAAAGGGTAAATTTGTATATTTGGAAAATACACTACATAAAAATATTAAAACTTGGGTATAGCCAACTATATTAGCGGTATAAACCCAATAGTGTTGGGGATATAAACAAGTTGCCAGTAATTTGAAAAAAAATCGAACTGAATTCAAATTTTTAAAAAAGCTGAATAAATAACACTTAATCGATGTATGATATTGAGTAATGAAATAAAACATTTTAATCGAAAGCAGAACTTAATATTTATTTTGAGTTCACTTTTACTTATTTGGATGTGGATGTTAATTGCCTCTTATATTGACAGAGGAAACGACCGAGGATTAGTAACTATTATAGGAATAGCAACTTTAACATCACTCATTTTTTCATTGTTTTTATCTAAAAATAAAATTGCTGACTTTTTCACCTCATTGATTTTCTTATTAATCTCAAGCTTTTTGATTTTCGTTCTTTCTTTTACCTTAGGTCTTTTCTTGGAAAGTTTGACCAAATTAAACTGGATTGGCTTTATAGTTCCGATAGTTACTTCTGGAATCTTGACATATTTAAATATTCGACGACTGATATCTTTTCCCAATAATAAAAAAGCCTTTTGGTATATATTTATTATTCCAGTTGTAATAGTTATTGGAATATGTTCTTTACCTTTTTACGATGGAATTTTTGCTAACGATTTTGGAATAGGCTTTTTAGTCTCAATATATTTGACTTCCGTATTTGTATTAATCGGAATATTATGCAGAATAAAAACTACTGGCAACACCGTGTATAATTAATTGCTTTGGCAAGTGCTTATTTGGAAAATTCCTTCGGAATTTTCTCGCGTTCGTTTTTGTTTACTAAATTAGTTGCTTAAACACGCAACTAACCATACACAAGCACGTTGGGCACAATATTGACCCGTCCTGAATAAAGGCTACATAATTTTAAACATTATGTACAAAAATGACAAAGTGATCAGACGGTATTCAGAACCTTTCAAACTGAAAATTCTGGACGAACTTACCACCGGAAAACTAAACA
>Ga0208793_1000060_pt1 | contig 66452 bp, 85 predicted proteins | sample 17_taG_FD_184092 | JGI IMG/M metagenome (GOLD analysis project Ga0208793, IMG submission 184092) | Marine viral communities from the Subarctic Pacific Ocean - 17_ETSP_OMZ_AT15314 metaG (SPAdes) (version 2) | ecosystem: Environmental > Aquatic > Marine > Oceanic | place: Pacific Ocean | collected... | reverse complement strand
TTCTACTACCCATATATTTGTAGTTGTATTAGAATCTTTATATATAAGTATAGTTCTTCAAATTGAAGATCGATGTTCTTCACCATGAAGATGTTTGGTCTTCAAATTGAAGATGATTTTTTTACTATAAGGTCTTCAAATTGAAGATGATTCACCGCTGATGGCAAAGAAAAAAGTTTTACAAAAAAAAGTTTTAGAAAAAAAGTTTTCAAATTACAGAATTCAAAAAGGCCTTTGCGTCGTCGATCTGGCATGGCGTTCTATACCCCTGTCATACCAGATCGCAGACCATCTTCAATAAGCTCAGACCGCGTTGAACTCGTCAAAGAGCTGGTCGGCCATGGCATCAAAGGCACCTTCACCTAAGACCTTGTCAAAGGCTTGCTTGTGATTGGCTCCTTTGTTTTGCAGGATTAACATACGGACCCCGATAGCTTGCTGTTTAGTCATATTCATTTCGATACAGAATTGAGTAGCGTGATCGTCGGCGCAAAAAAGTTCAGCTGTGGTCATGAGGCTTTCCTTTTGTATATTCAGACTGTAGCTCAGGCCTGAAGTTGATCAAGCTCGTGCTCGATAGACTTAATCATCTGTAACGCCCAGCCTTTTTGTTCAGAGGAAACAGGTTGCCAGAAGATTTCACGAAAATCAGCCAAGTCTTGATTCAACTCAGCAATAGAGGGGTTTTGAAGAATGTTCATTGTCTTGTTTGCGGTGCCCTCTCGGGCTTGCGTTAATGGTAGGCCATTGGCCAGGATTTGGCAAGGGGCCGAAGCCCCTGGCGATCAGGCGTTAACGGGGACGCAAATGGCACGAACCTTGTCGTAGAAGATGCCGGTGAAGATAAACTTGCCTACTTCCTGATTCCAGCGGTGAACTTTGGTGCCTTGGTATTTTGCGGCGACCTTGGCAGTGTCCTTAAGGCTCTTGCCTGCGAGATCGGGACGGCCAGCCCAGCTGGGCTTTCCATTTTTGACGGTGCCATCGCTGTAAGTGAACTCCAGATAGACGGCGTGGCTGTAGGTGCGTGCTGTTTTTCGGGTGAAGATCTCGCCGTTTTCGGCAGTGGCAGTGATCTTGTGAGCTTTGGTGGTCATGAGTCCTGGGAGCAATGTCCGTTTGGTTGATGTCAGAACTTTAGCACAGGCGTTGAGGACTCAATGTCTCCATCTTTATATTTTGTAATATAGATGCCTGGGCGGTCTTGATCGATACATCCCAGTTCCAAAGAAACATTCCCTAAGTTAATAGAGAAGAAACCTTCCAACCTCTCAGTTCCAAAGAATGGGTCTTCAGAGTTCCCCCAATAGATAGAGCAGTTACCAATAGCCATAACCCCTCCATCTGAATTAATATCAAAAATCATTTTAGTTTCTGTGATTGTTTTTTGTTGAGTTTAAAATAAAGCTTATAATACGGCTTTTTCATACCGTCAAGAATCTCCATGTCTTCTTTGAAGCCCATGTACTTACAAAGCTGATAAGCTCCTTCTAGCTCACTGATTAGCCTCAAAATGTTAGCAGGATGCTTTTCGAGGCCACCGAAATCATACTTACCCATATTCAAAAAGATAACGATCAACAATTTCAGCCCATTCTTCTGCAGTTATCTCGTTGATACCCGCAGCAATTAGTTCAGGATCTTCATGGTCCCACTGAAAACCAGAAAAATCATCTGTTTCGACATAAGTGATCTTAGGAGTTGTCAGCCCAAGATCAATCGAACTAAAGTGTGTCAATTGTAAATCATCAGAAGAGTCTGTCATGATACCTCCCAGGTCCTAGGTAATATGGATCCATATCCGTTTCTTATTGAAAGGATAGAAAAACTTGTGATCTCATTGTTTTTCGCCTTTTCGTTGAGGCGATCATAATAGATGTCAAAAACATCAGATTTCTTGTATGCTCTTACAGCATCCAGAAAGAATTGATTGTTTTCTTCATATTCAATCAAATGTAAATCTGTAGGCAGATCTTTGTTCAGCTCAAGGATTTCCTGCTCCGTGGTGTTTTCAAAAACAGTTACTACACTTTGTTTCATTAGACTAAATCCTCTCTGATTACAATGTCAATGTTATGTGGATTGAACCGTAAGCTTTCGAGATCTTCCATAGCAAGAATCATGGCATGAGTTTTAGATCGAGCTGAAACCTTGTAAACAAGTTCCTGATTGTTGTCTCCTCGGTAATGAACGGAAAAGGTTGAATCCTTTAATAAACTCATGGCTTATTAAACCCTTTGCTCGAAGTACTGACCACATAATCGAACATTTCCAGTCTTTTCGTCAATGCCGATAGTCTGCCTGAGGCGCACTGTGTCTTCTACAAGGAGCCTAATCTCTTCCCGAATCTTCATGCCATCATAAGCGGTGCGGAGCACGATGCAATCGTTATCAACGACTTCTACTGTGCTGGAATGGTTTTCTTCTCCAAAGTAGTCCCTCGACCTGCTGAGCACGAGTCCGTTGAGTTCTGTTTCCATAGTGCCAGAAGTCTGTCCTTCCCATTGAATGACGAACTGATTGCCGTTAGACCCCTCACTAACAGTGAAATTAGTTACCATGTTTGCAGGTTTCAAAGAGGGAGCAAAAAGATAACGTCGATCACTCTTCCAATCCCCTAAGCTGCGACGGAACCATTGCAAGGCTGTTGAGTTGGCATGGTCTTTCATTTTTGACAAGGTTTGTTTGTTAGAATGTTACCAATTCTGGAGAAGCTTTCCAGCAAGAAGGCGGTCGCTCTTTCTCTGGAGTAACTTTACCCGTAAGGAATAAAACGTCAAACACTACAAGAAAAAGAATCAGTGTAAACAAGGATATTCTATTCATTCTTTTTCTTTCTCGGACAAAAAATGAAGACTTAAGGGTATGACTGTAAACAATAGGCCGACTCCAATCGAGCCAACCAGTAAGGCAATAAGACTCATAGTAGAAATCCGTGTAAAAAGCTAAAGGACAGCTTACGCAGCTTCTTTATTAAGCTCTGTCAGTTGACCTGAGACCTTAATGGAGATAACACGGCGAGCGTCAAAACTACGCCACTGCTTTAAATTAATGTCCATAATACGAAAGATGTTAGGGTCTTGGCATTTTGAACCTGTACCTTTGATTTCTCCAATGTGCTTTGGATTAAACGTTAATTGACGTTTTTCGCCGTTAATTTTTTCGAAAACGACGGAAACGAATTGAGAACCAGCTGTATTCAAGATTTGACTGACGAGCTCGTGGTTGTTCACTGTGAGACCTTTGTTGGGTATGCCCAACAGTAAAGGCTTTGAAGCGAATTGTCAAGTGCTATCGGCTAAGAAGAGTCAAAGTGCGCCTCTAAGACAATGGCTTGCAAGACGGTCCTCATCCTGTGCAGGTTCTCTTGCTCTTGAGGATCTCCTCCTGGCCAACGTTCAAGCCTGTAAGTTACAGCATCGAGAAGTATTCTCAAGCCTATGGAGTCTAAGGACACTTCAAAACGTGAATAATCGCTTTCTTGGGATGTCATAGGTTTTGATTTGTAAGCTGTTGTGACATCTTGTCACGAAGATCGTTTATTCGCTTTTCGTCGTAAGCTTGAAAGTTCCCACATTTTTCTATTCGCTTGTAGTAATGAAGAGCATTCAATAAGATGGTGAAATCTTCGATGTCAAGAGTGAAGTTCATTGATTTTCTTTTTTATTGGACTTGTTGTAGCATCGGCGGATGTGCCGCACATTTTGAATGGCTTCAATAAGAGCTCCTTCGACCCTTAAAACATGGCCTTCGGGAGCCTGGCTTGACTGCATCTCATTAAGAGAACGACCTAAATAAGTCGTCCAGCTTTCATTGATGCCTTCATTCATGATCAATACCATAAGTCAGTACAACTTTTACCGGAGCATAACGTTCAGGAAGTTTTGAGACTTTGTCTTTAGCGTCATTAGCATCATTAGCTATAATGTGCATAGAGTCACGTTTTCCTTGCTTCGTAAGGTAAGTAACGTTATAAATACTATTCATTGATCATTCCTCTAAGTAGGCGGAAATAATATCGCTAGAGAGGCAATTGAGAAGACTAGCAATGTAATCAATTCCTTGAGCATCGTACAAACCGAAGTCTAGATTCTTTAATGTACACACAACGGTATCATAACTGTTTTTTCTAGGGTTGACAATGAAACCTTCATCGAGAGACCAGTGATCTTCCAAAGCAAATAAGCCCCTAGTCACCCGACCATTTCGGTAGGCCTCGACAGTAATAGAGCAGTTGTTCATGGTTGATTCAGACATAAAAAAGCCAATAGGTTTGGACGATTGCGAGACAGATCAAGAGGTAAACGACAGAACAAAGAATCATAAGACGAATCATTCTCTATTCAGTTTGCCTCTTGATTGGGTGCTTCGGATCACTTGTTAGCAATACCGGACAGGGTTCCTACTTTTTATAATCAATCCCCCTGTATTTGTAGCCAGCCGGATTGTCTAAAGTTGGAGCTTGATGGGCTGACGTGTAGTCGATTCCGCGATAGGCCTTGCTCAAATAAAACTGAGCTTGGTTTAAGCGAATTTTCTTTTTGAGACCGTTACGAATCAAATTTAAAGTGTTCATCGGGATTACTCCACAGTGTCTAAAGGTCCGTTGCTCCCTCCAGATCGGTCTGCAGCAATAGTATGCACTACAGCTCAACGCTTACCTTCAGGATACCTGATTACTAAAAAATCAAAAGCTGATCTTTGTTTCGAGCAATCACTCGATCGGATGACTGAGCATCTAAGACGCCAACATTGCTGGCCTTGCCTACCAGGCATGTGTCTTTTTGACCGTTGTTAGCCAAGAAGGCACGGACACCCTCTGGGATAAGCCCAAGAGTGCCCGCAGCGTCGAGCAGCCCATTTAGTCGCTCACGAGTCGTTCTAGACGGACGACCTTTTGAGTCAAAGAATCCACCATTTCGTACAATTAAACATTGCTCTGAAACTTCAAACATTGAAAGACCGAATAAAAAGACTTGAAAAGTCACTTCGTCATTGAACCTGTCAATGTGTACCGAAACAGTAGTATTGCCTTGGGTCTCGGTAAAAGGCTCGGGCTTTGGATTGTTATTGAACTCAATAAGCTTATCCACAGCGAATTGAGTGAGGGCGCGATTGGAACGTGTATCTTGGTTGTAAAAAAAAAGTTTTCGTCAAGCCGTAAAATCATTTGATTGATTGAAATCAGAGAAAAGTTCCTGCTGATTACCTTCTTCTCTTAGCATGACCACGAATTCATTGCGAAGAAATTCTAGCTCTTTGTAAAGATCTTCATCCAATTCAAGCTGCTGAATGTAATCAGCCAAAAGCCTGCAAGCGTTAAACATCTTTTCCATTGGACTTTTCCTGTCGGATTTGTTCTAGTAGTTGATTGTAGCCTGGAGGATTGAGGCTTGGCCTCTTCTTAAAGATAGCAGACCAGTCAATCCCTCTAAGAGGCTTGTTATAATTCAACATAATTGGGTGGTTGTTGGTTTGGTTTGTACCGCCAGTACCAAAAATCTTTTTCCTGACGGCTTAGCCTTTGATCGTACATAATCAGGATTTGCTCCCAGCAACATCCCCATAAGTCAGTCGCTTTAACAGCGTAAGCTGGACACCTTGAAGCCGCAAGATCAGGGACAAATCGCCGACCTTGTCTGTTCCAAGAAGGCTGTTTCCCTTTCCATCTCAAGGAACAGGAAGGCCATGGAAGCTCCTCTCTGTCATAAAGTACACAGACAGGGGCCATTATTTCGTAAACGAAGCTACCCCCATGAGAGCGCACTTTTTTACTGATTTTAAGCATAGCAAGGATGAGTCAGCAGGATTGTAGCAGCTAAACTCCTTCAAGGCCTTCCTGAGAACTTTCATATAAATAGTCTGTCATGTAAACAACCTCGCTGCCATCAATCAAGATGCATATGTTATCAAGGGAATCACAGAACTCTTTGCTGAATTTTATGACTTCCTCAATAGTGAGATTATCCATTTCTACTACTTGGCGACCATCTTCATTAAATTCGTGAGCTCGATCTTTTTTGAAAGAAAAACGAGCTACAACTTCTGGTGTTTCAGGTCCTTTCATCTTCGAGTCTTTACTAGCCTATGCCAGTATACCATCTGGAGAAAGAGGTTCAGGCTCCTGTGGTTCGGTTTTAACCACACGATTGGCCACGTCTTCCTGATCATTTTCGATACGCTGAATCTCTTCGTCAATAACTAGGTCGGGATCAAGGACTCCACCACGCTGCAATTCGTCAAGAACTGTCTTTCTGCAAAGCAATTGATTCGAATAAAGATTTACAAGTTGTGCCATTTCAGAGGCTTCCAGGGGCTTGCTAATCAGAGAGTCGTTAATAGCAAGTCCTGACTCGTTCGTAATGGCTGAACGTTCCCCCGCATACCACGCCCAGAGCCTCATGATGACGCCGAAGATGGCACTTTTGTTCCGTACCAGAGCAGCAACGCTAGAAGTGACCTGAGAGGCCCTCAGGGACGCTTCAGTGGCTGTCTTGACATTAGCCCCATAGAGAAAGTTCAAGGAACTGCGATCCATAAGCTCTTCTACATGTCTAATCTCTGACTGGTGACGCTCAAGCGATTTGCCTGTAGGTTCGGCGAAGCTAAAGTCACCACCTTCGGTGTTCAAGTCAACGGCAGTGTTCGGCCCAAGAACCAGTGGCGCAGGCCTGCCGTCAGGGCCTATAGGAGCACCTTTCCTTACAGGAACAGGCATAGCGCACTTATGAAGCAACTCGGCCAGATCGGAGCGCATCTGAAAGTGTTGAATGCTGAGATCAGCTAAGCCATCCATGGGCAGATCCCCTTGAGCAAATCTATTAGTTGTGGCTCCGTACCAAACGACAGGGACAATAGGCAGACTCGTAGACACTTCGTCTATCTTTTGATTGGCCCAGCGATTGACGTCAGTCTTGACAAGCTTGTAAGTCTCTACTTTTCCAGGCGTCAGGACATAGTAAACAGGTTCGATCCTTGAGCCAAAGCGACCCTCGGGGTCTGGGATGGATCTCAATTGTCGAATGGTTGCATGATTTACCGATTCGGATCCTCGCTCATAACTAATACTCCAATTAATTACATCAGCACGTTTAATGCTTACGAGATAAGGATGACGGCCATCGCTCATCTGATCAAAGAAGTTTTCAGCCTCGCCTTCTGGCATAATGTCCACCATGACAAAGCTGCCTCCGTCACGAAGTACGGCCTCGTCAACCATAGTGAGAAAGCTCTGCATGCTGGAGCCTTGCAGGTCAACGTTGTCGTCATTCGCCTCCATACTAGGGGGAGCGTCGATGATTTGGAAGCGACTCAGCAAACCAGCATAAGAACGGATAGAATCACGATAGATCGGAGTGTAGGTAGATCGATCCAAGCGAGCCAAATAAGCGGCATTGGGTTCTGCTGGCTCTCGTTGCAAGTATTTTTCTTTTGATTTTCCGAGTCCATCCGCATTGAGAAGTGTCCAGCAGTCATGGGCCTGTTCTAGTTGAGGAAGCAGCTTGACAAGTTCTGGACGATGATAACTGACCAGTGATGGATCATTGATGGGATGTTGGATTCCGTGAGACATAGCAATCGCTGCGATGGTAGGCGTCGCGCCATAAGTGATGTTTAACCCAGGCGCGTCTCGCTACCTAGCCTTACTAGGATTCCTTAACCCTTACTCTCCTGCACTCCCTCGTCGTTCTGGTAACGGCCAGTGAGAGAATAAGGGCGTAAGGGAGTACTATCTAGCTTCATAAACCGAAGCTGTCCCATTCTCATCCCCGCTCTCAATGGGAGCTCTTTAAAACGTCGCAAATTGCTGAGTTCGAGTGTGACATTTCCTTGGAACCCTGCGTCACAGTAGCCAGCGAAAGCGTGCTCATAACCTTCTCTGGCACGAGATGACTTGAGATGAAAGATACATTCCATGTGATTAGGAACTCTTATCCATTCAGCAGTACTTGCGAGAACAAATGATCCAGGGGGCATGTAGAAAGTTTCTTTTTCGATGTTGAATGGAGTAAACTCTCCGCTGTCGTTTTCAACCTTGACAATAGGGCCAAGGACTACATCTATTGAAGCTGGATTTACCATTTCTGGATCAAAAGGTTCAACGATGCCATGTGTGCGACAAAGTCTTCTGATCTGATAGTCAACAATGGTTGCCACGGTTTTACCTTAAACGGAGAAGTACTTTTTGCGAAGCTTAAGAAAAGAAGACCAAGCGCTTTCGACTGGAGCCGAATCGACCCCTCTCGTTTTGCGATACTTGATCTGCTGTTGATACCAAATGTATTGGTTCCTGAAATTACCCAAAGCCTGCTCCAGATCGGGATGATCTGGATACGTGACCTTGTTGACATGAGCGTTGTTCCAACTCATTTGCCTTGCCGTTCATCCGCTTCTGCTTTGGCTATACAGCTTGCGTTCGTGCAACCAGCTACTGATTCGATTGACCATTCCTCTGAGTCATACTTATTCAGTATATCAAGGAAAGGCTCTTCAGACTCTGTTGCTTGTTGAATGGCGACGAGTCGTTGATAAGTCTCTTTATCGATTGGTTCGAAGGGGAGCCGAGGGAACGTCCCTCCATCAACGTCGAACCTTGCTAAAAGAGCGGCAGATATGTAGCCATTGTCGTTTTTGACGTCGTCATGAATGAGCTTAGCTAAGGACTCAATTTCGTTCTCCCTTAGCTCGATAGTGGCAGAAGTGTTGTGATCCGTGTAGTGACGCTGTACTTGCATATAGAGACCGTATTGAGCCTTTACTGGCAATTGAGCCAAATCGAATGAGTCACACCCTGGGACATTCGCCCAGCTTACTTCGGTAGGTATTTCTACCAATACCTCTTGCACACGAGGATCGGCAATATCGTCAAGGAGATTTCCTTCTTCGTCTCGGGCCGATTGTGCTGGAATAATACTAAATCCTTTTTCGATCAAAGCCGGAACAAGCGGGTCTTTAACACCCAAAGTGATGCGACGAATAAACCTTTGAGCCTTGGGAGGATGCCAGCCACTACTAGCACCTGTAAGCAAGCTCTTGGTTCCTGCAGGCTGGACAGTGGTGATTCGGTTAGGCAGTCGGATATCGTGCTTCTCACAATAATCGCAAACTCCCTTATGTGCTGCCTTGCGCCAGCGTTTTAGGAAGCGACGCTCAGTAGACTCATACATGTCCGTTGCTCTCTTGCCTTCGCGGCCTTCCATCATCCACTTCAGCCAGTCGTAGCCGCAAGAATGCACCATGAAATCAAAAAAGCCAGTGAAAGAAACACCAACGATTGGATCGATCTCCCGACTGTACCGATACCTTTCATGGACGAACTCATGCTGTAATAACGCAGCGACCTGAAGTCCAGCGGCATAAAAAGCGGCGTCTTGTGCTTCATGGTCGTTAGGATCGATAGTGTTGAGGTGAACTTCAGCCAAATTGCAGTGGAAATCGCGACCGATAATCTCTCCACAGGGATTAAGACCATAGCGATCCATCCGATGTGAAAACTCGCGATCAGTCAACTTAAGACCGTCGATAGCGGAGTAGGTCCTGAGCACGTTCTCAGCATAGCTGCGACGACCTCCCTCAAGCGCATAAGCCCTCAGGAAAGTGTTCTTGCGAGTGTTTGTATTCAGGAGATCAGCATTAGCTCTAGCGATAGCCTCAGGAACGTACTGAATAGCGCCTTCTCCAGACTCGAATTGCATGCGAACCGCAGCCTCGACCTCCTCGTAAGAGGGTTTGCGATGATAGCATCTGGTGTGGTTAGCCATGCGAAGAGCTTCTTTCTTCGGATCCACCCGCCAATTACCTGATTCGTCCTGAGAGTAAAGTCCTAGCTTTGCAGTAGCTGCTTCCGAATCACCTTCCGAAAACTGACGCATGCCAGCAGAACGACGAATGTTGCCAGCCACAATACAAGTAGCTGCCTCATCAATTAGAAGGCAGGCTTCAATGGTCGTCAGTTGACGGCCAGTGGCTCCATTCAAGACATCGATGACCTTACCGAATAAACTAGGGAGCTTAATCGGATTGGCGGTTCCTCCGAACCCTTTTAGTCTCCTGCCACTAGGCCTGACTTGTCCTAGGTCTATATAAACGTAACAATCTTTGTCGGCTAAGTTTCTAGTCGCCTGAGAAAGAAGAGCCATATACGCATCCTTCCAACCTTTTCGGGAATCTCCTACGCGAATATGAACGTTCTTGTTATCCCAAATAATCTTGGTTTCTTCTAGTCCAAGTCCGGTTCCTATCTCTGAAACACTTTCTAAATGCAATGTTCGAAGAATTGGAGGCAATTTTGAAACAACGTTTTCCTCTAAAACAGCTCCAGTCCCAGACCCTTGCATGGCCAAGTCGACGAGCAAGCCAAAAGCCTCAAGGTCTTCAATATGAGTGGAGGTACAGTTATAGTAACCGCTAAAATTTTCAGCCTTTTTACTCCAGTCAGTACCGGCCACCCAGAAAGCACGACCAGAAGGAAAAGCGTGCTGAGACAAAGCTTGCTCTGTAACGTGCGCGGTCTCTTGCTCGGTGAAGTTGCCAATTCGAGCGAGGTCTTTGACCGTGCGGGTCATAGCCTCTTGGAAGTTTTCCCTAGTGCCGTCTGCTTTCCTGCGACTATAAGTGCGATAGAAGACTGTTTCTGCTGATGGAGCTTCTGACCGGAATTCTGACATGTGATGTTTTTTTTTGCGTGAAGGTAGTCTACCAGGAGATCATACACTAAAAAGCCCCCGATGGGTTGAGGGCTTCTCAGCAGGTTGTTATTCGTTCGTTGGCTATGGCTCTTCGATCAATTGAAAGAAGGAGTATCCTTTTGAGTCGCACCACGCTTCGGCGGCACAGCTCAAGGTGTCGTACTTGTCGTCTTCCAGGTCTTGCCTGTCGACTACTAAAGTGACTGTCTCGAATCCGTTAGGGATCCAATGAAGGTCATCTGTAGGAAGGTGAAACTGAACTCCTATTTCAAAGTTTGCGAGGTTGATCGCCTGAGGGCTGTAGGTGGTGGTAGTCATGGTGTTGGGTGCGGGTGGTCGTCTGTCTGGGTTGCTGATGTCCCTGTTCTAAATCAGCTACCCGAGGCTGTCAAGCGATGCAACATTCTGTTTTAATCCACTCGGCGATCGTCGCTCCGGCACCAAGGGGCGCAAGGTAACCCTCGAGTTTTTTCTGGCGCTTGCCCCGGCTGTCCCAGGTGTCCCAGATGGAACCGTTAGCGACCAGCACAAGATGAGTCGCTTGGGAGGCGATGCACAGCTCCGGCATGTTCGCAGCCTTGAAGATGGTTCCCGCCGGAAGGGGATACCACTCCCAGCCCTGGCGGCGCATCCAATGCCTCGAGATGCTGTTCGGGACTCCGCCGTTTGGCGTGCCTGAGCGGTTGAAGCCCTCCATCAGCCGGTGGAGCTGCTGGAACACGTAGTCGTAGGGGTCGCCAGTGGCCAGGGTGATGGCGCGGACCACGCAGTCGCCATGGCTCCCCCTGCGGGGGTCTGGGTTGCGGCGATGGAAGTGGAGCCCGGTGGGATGGGAGGATCTCATTGGTCAGGGTTCTAATCAGGACAGGAGAAGGGCCCCGAAGGGCCGAGGAAATTACCTGCAGGCGAGGTGGGCCTTGGCGATCTTCTGGATCGTGGTGCGCTTCCCGTTCAGGAGGAGGGTGGTGGTCATTCCGAAGCCGCCAGCACCCAGGCAGGATTCGCCTATCTTGACCTCGATGGTCAGGCCGTCAAAGTTGATGAGACGAGTGCCACGGCGAGTGGGGCGGCCACGGCCAGCGGGGCGGCAGCTGCGCTTGAAGCTCTTGATGGAGCCCTCGACGTCAATCAGGGTGTGAACAGTGACGGTGTCAAGGACATCCTGGCGGGTTGTGTAGTTGAAGCCGGTCATGGGGGTTGTCTGCCTCTGCCTCTTCATTATGCACCATCGATGCCGTTTTGTCACTACCTGCAGGCAAGAGAGGGTTGGTCAAAATTCGCACGCGATAATACACAAGCGACTTAGCCTCTCTCTGCTAAACGCCGACTGTCAAGGATGATGGCGTCACAGACGCGAGTACACCCCTCGAAATTAGGATCAGTGTCAAAGCTTCGATGAGCTTTGTGACGACTTGAAGCCTTAATTACTGCGCGAGAGAAAAATGGACGACTGCCGTAACGATAAATTACTTCGTAATGAAAATAGTTCTGTTTACGGAAAAGATTAAACATTAGTCGTAACCTTGTTTTTTGAAGAACCTAAGTGTTTCAGATGCTAAGGCACTGTAGTCATACTCAAAGTAGAAGTCGTCGTCGAGCTCTAAGTGATCGCAGACTTTGACGCATTGGCATTTCTTGCAGGGTGGTTCGCAAGTCATAAGGCATAAAGAGTTTGGTCTGTGCAAAGCAAGGGCTGAATCATTTTCTGCCTTGGCCCCTTGAAGGCTTTTGGCTTTTCTTTTTGTAGCTACCAAGTTTGCGTAAGCCGTTTCCAATAGAAGTGCGTTTCTTGGGTCCAGGCTTTTGAGAGTTTGTTTTGACGAAAAAGGCCATCGTAAGCAGTCTAACTGGAGACTTTGCAAGTATATCAGGTTACCGTACATCTCTTTCCCATATGTTTACAAATGTAAACGGGCCGGGATCTGGGAACCCAGACTCTTTGCATAGTTTCTTTAACTGACAGTACATTTTCCACGCCATCCATTTCGTTCTGTAATTTATGTAATAAATCTGAAGTTTTAGGGAGACAGCTGCAATACTATTACTTGTTTCTTGTGGCCACAGGTAAAAGCAACAAACTAAAACGACTAAAAAAGAATAAGTTATTTGCATGGATTAATCCCAAGACGGATTGTGATAAGCGCGGACAATGGTGACACAATCAGGTAGTAATTCTCTAGCCGAAACAGTAGCATGAGCTATTGATTTAGCTTTAAGGTAGAACTCTCTTCTGTGTCCAGCTCCATCCTCGTAGATGACTGTGTAGTTAGAAATCATGGAGTATCCTTTTGATAATGATTTAGTTCAAAACTAAGTAATGAAGTACCAATCAGTTTTAATTTTGCGTAATACTTTTGCAAGGTGAGACCTGGAAATGTGAGCGCGATTTCCTCCAGTGTGATCATAGTAGCCTCTCCCGCTTCTGTATTCAATAGAAGCCCACTCTCTAGCCATTTCATCCATGGCTAGTCCCAGTGAGTCGTGTCGGTCCTTAAGGTAATCACCAACAGCAGGTCTCTTGTTCAGGACCAAGGCCACCATCAGCTTGTCCTGAACCTCGGGAGTGAACATGTCCAGAGGGCTGACGTCTGAATTGGCTACAGCAAAACGAAATGTAGAAGGAATCAACTGATAGCGACCAACAGCATGAAGCCAACTGTGCTGATACGATACTATCTGACCAACTGTGTAGTTCTCGAAGGTCATCCCAGTTAAAGACTGAATACCTCCAGGGGTGTCGCCAGCATACCCACGATTCACAGAGTTGTAGTTTCCTTCTCCTCTTGCGATTAGGTCTGCCAAAGGCTTTAGACGGTCGCGGACAGTTCTGTGGTGAGGATTTAGGCAAAAGTTTTTGGAACTTGCTGCCTGAACAGGAAAAGACCCCAGCCCCCCAAAAGCTAAAGAAGCGAAAAGGGCAGGGGTCAAGATAGATCGGAAATTCATAGTAATTTAAAGCTTACGACAATAAGCCGCGAATTCGGTAAAGCCACCTATGGGCTTACCGTCTACGACAATATAAGGAACGGTAGGGTAACCGTCAAATTTTTCATTGACTTCTGTGTAGGATACCTTGAGGAGTTCAAGAAGCCTCTTAGCCTTAAGACACCACTTACAGTTCGAAAGAGTATAGATGGTGACGTTTTTCATAGTTCGTTAGCAATTTCGCAGGATTAAGCACAGTACCTTGGCATCTCTTAAATCACTCGAACCACAGGTCTAGCGTTGAGAACAGCTTCTCCCGTTTTTCCGGCTGACTTAGCATTGTACTCAACAAGCTTGTCAATAATTTCATAACCCTCAATATTCTCGACTTTTTGCAGGTCACATTTGATTCCGTCAAGCCCCTGAGGCGTGACAACATGACAATTTTGCGCGGCTTTCGAGACAAATCCCAGTGCCTCCTCAGAATAGGCGTTAGAACCCACGAGACTGGCGTTTCGAGAAACGTAGTCCGAAACGATAGTGCTATGGATGTGACCGCAGAGAATGTGAGTAACATTAATGCCCTTGGCTGCATATTTCCCAATCATGGCTTGAACTTTCTTCTGATCTGTTGCAGAGATTTGATGCCCGTGAAGACCTAAGAACGTTTGATTGTGAATTTGAAAAACAACTTCGTTAGCTTGAAAATCGTGAAATCTCATTCCCCTATCCTTTGTTGCATCAAAAACAGCTTGAAGCATACTGTAAATCGTGAAATCATAACTATCGGTAGCGACAATATCGACCCATCCTAGATCTTCTTTTGCTCGTGACTCATTGCCTGTAACTCCAAAACAGTCGACGAAAAAATCTGCTCGTAAGTCCATTAAAAACTGTTTGTAAAGGTGTACAGCTAACAGCGTTGCACGAGCACGGTTTGTGCTCATAGCAAGTAGTTCGTCTAGCCGACGATCGCTATTCATGAGATCTCCCCCAAAAAACACCACGATCCGCTGTGCTCCATACGCTTTGCCCTGAAGCTTTATCTTTTGAGCAAATAATTGCAATCGTTTAGATCCAATCTCGAAGTCAAACTGATTACTAGGTAGATTAACTAATTCGTTCCAGTGGTTGTCTGAGAGATGGACGACGATAACAGCAGAGGAAGGGTCAAGAGGCCCATTACGCCGAGGGAGATCACTAAGCCTAGAACCATGGAGCTGAAGCTCGGCAAGGATTGACTCACTGTAAGCATGGACCGAGTTTTCGATTCGAGCATAATCTCTGAATGATTTGTTTTGAATGCGACTCAAGTCTTGTAGTTCTTGATTCTTTTTTGCTAATCGGACTGTCTCCGTAAGCATCTCGACATCAGGCTCGATAGCTTGAATCTCTGTTTTTATATAAGACCTTAATTGGTTGGGCTTTGCCAAATATGGATATTTCTCGTAAAGAGCAGTTGCTGCTCCGAGATAGGACCCATGGACTTCGTAAAGGTCAAGGATTTCTTCTCTTAGGTGACTAATCGGTGTCAGACTCATTCCTTTCTTTGATCAGAGCTTCCCTTTCCAGTATATCATTAAGATGCTCTATCACTCCTTCACTAGTATCGACAAAAACATTCGGCCTAATCAAAGCCCGTAGTTGCTGCATGTAGTGCGGCTCGGCTACAGCGACAACAGCCATTGCACTATGAGGAGTAAGATCTATCGAAGAACAATTGTCCAGCTCTTTAAGACGCTCCCAGAGCCACCGCAAAGCTGGGTTTGTTATTTGCTCAACTAGTGGAGCTAGTCTTACCCGTTGGTCTTCGCAGTGAATGAAGATCCTCAACAGTCGACGCTCTGCTGCTAATCGAATCTCATGTGGAGCTCTTGGCTCCCAAGCCTTTACTTGTTGACGATACTCTGCACTGCCCCATTCTTTGCTGATCTTTTCTGCTTCTTTTTCGTTAATAGATAAAATCCGTGAGGCTTTGTCTATGTAATGAGTTCGAAGCGCTTTGGAATGTAATCCATTTATCAATTGCCTTAATCTCTTTTCTACTTCTGTAACCATAGACGTATTCTCTTTGTCCAGATCTACGGCCCAAGTATCTATGACCCAATCAAGCCATGACGGAGCGCTAGCTATTAAGCTGTACAAGTCTCCACCTTCTTTAAGTATATCGTCGGGATCTTTCTTTTCTGGCAAAGTTGATATGTTGATATTTATCTCACCAGACATAGCCATAGGGCCACCTACAGAAAGGAACTGCTCAGCCGCTTTTCTACCTCCGGCGTCTCCATCAAAACATAACACAAAATTCTTTACACTACGAGACAACCTTTTTAGAACCGAAACGTCAGGAGCTCCAGTGCCTTGCATGGCAACCACGTTGCGAATTCCAGCCTGCCACATACTAAGAACATCTAGATGTCCCTCAACAAAAATAAGACATCCCGCTTCTCTAGCTGCTTCCAGTCCCCGTGGTTCGTTAAATACAAGAAGCTTTTTGTGAAAGATGTCACTATCTGCACTGTTCTTGTATTTCGCGCTTTGGCCCTCTTTCGTGGCTCGACCAGTCCATCCAACAAGTCGGTTTTTGTAATCATAGATCGGGATAGTAATCCTTCCGGCAAATTCTCCATTAGGCGCGTATCCTATTTCAAACTCTTTAGAAGCCTCTTTAGTCAATCCTCTCGCGAGCCATATCTCATGGACTCTACTCGCCCTAGGATCCGTCCAGTTACTTCTAAACGTTTCTTGGATGCTGCCAATCTTCGCAAGATTCTGAGCAAAAGCGGCACGTCTTGCTCTTGCATGCTCCGAATCTTCGTCATCCGTTTCAAAAGCTATGCCATGAACGCTAGCGACTAGCTCAGCGGCGTCCCTCAGATTTAGCCCTTTCCTTTTCTGTACATAGTCAAGAACATCTCCGCCCCCCCTGCAAACATGACAGAAACAAAACCCCTTTTGATCACTAATCGTCAACGAGGGGTTGGTATCTTCATGCCAGAGGCATTGAGTCACGAATTCATGCCCTACCTTCTTCAGCAAGCCTCCTGTCGCTTCCACAACGGTAGACAATGGCGCTGCTTTTATAGCCTGAAGCGTCTTTTGAGTAATTGCCATAGACCATTGCCCGCAAGGCTCTAGCCAGTGTATCAGAAAAGATTTGGCTGATAGCGGTTGTTGGCCAGTTTCTGACAGCCATCAATCAGTTCGATCCCTGCTTCGGACCAATCAGTCTCTCTGCAGCCTGCGATGGAAAGCAACCTGTCGATAGCTTCTGTAGGGAGACGAGATCCTGTTCCGCTTAGATATATCTCCAATCGATCAAGGACCTCAGATTGATCCTCTAGCTCTTCCATGGCTGACGACGCTAACTCTAGATACATGGCACCGAAATCGATTTCACTAGCCGTCAAAGGCTCTGAGGGCTTCGCCTGCTCCTTTAGCTCAAGGGGAGGACCAGAACAAACCTTGCGGATTTCTTGCCACTCCTGACGATCGATCCCAAGCTCTTCAGCCACCTCGATATCACTTGCTCCTCTGTAAAGGAGCTTTCGCCCCTTGACCCATCGCTCTCTCATTTTATGCGACAGTCTAAGTGCGTAAGTCCTATCTCTTATCCAATGAAGTAACTCCCCGCGAATTGTTGGTGTCGCCAGACTGGAGAACTTCATGCTCTTTCCCGTAATAGGATGAGGCCTTGAGGCGTCATAACGATAAGCCGCTTTGCATAACCCCTCGAATGCTACTGATTCCAAGGTGTGATAATCGATCTCAGTAGTTCTTTGAAGTCTCCAAGCTTCTCTCCTTGCTAGGTTTAGATTGTCTGCAGCAAGCTTACGCTGCTCGTTATTCATTGTAAACTTAGCAGGGCGACGTGCCATGTAAACCTTCTTTATCTTCAGTTTACCATGCGTTATATTTTGAAGCGTTTGGTAATACGCGATCTCCTCTACCCCAGGTCACCGAAGTTGCCTGAGGGGCTGATCGCTGAGCACAATAATTCAAAGCCATCGTCAAGCTATCGACCATGTCGTCGTTCTTAGATGCTGGAAACAAAGCAAACTCATTTAAAAAAGCATCCAGCCAAGTTGCGCTGACAGGTAAATAAACATTACCTGCTTCCACTAAAGGCACGATTCCAGAAGCCCTTGCCTCTTTGCTTTTCTCAGGCTTAAAGCCAATCAGGCCTGGTATTCGTTTTTGCATCATTTGATAAACAGCATAACCCGACGCAGCGAGCTCAATAACACAACCAGACAGAGCATGCCTTTTGTACATCCTGGCAATCATTGCCATCGTTCCCACTACGTCAAGCTTCTCCCTTACTAAGTCCAGAACATAAAAAGAATTTCCAGCTTGCCCAACGACTGTGCCTACGACATAGTCACTGTTTTTAGCGTTCGTAAAAGTACAGTCAACTGAAAGCATCACTCTTTGAAAATCGGGCAGATTACTATCCCAGCTGTAATATTGCCACCATTCAGGAGCGAACAGGTTTCCGCCTTCTGGGGCTGGCCTTTGCTGATACAGAGAAGCGAAATCTCTTGATCCAATAGCTTCTCTGATTCTCTCTAATGCGTCTGTATCATATCGCTGGGGACACAAGGCTTCTCCTATCTCCGATCGCCAATCTTCTATGACAGGACAGTGTTCAGGCAGCTTTGGTCGATCATCTTTGTCTTCATATAATGCTGGAAGATCAACGATCGTCCATCCTTCTCGGCCTTTCTCGGAAACATTCTTTTCATTGTCCAATAATTGGCCAATCATGTCATTCTCGGACCATCTCGTCTGAATAATGACGATCGCGCCAACGTGAGGCTCCAGTCTTGTGTAGAGCGTTGAAGTGTACCAGTCATTAAGTTTTTCCATTATCCTAGAAGACTCAGCATCTTCTCTGTTTTTTACAGGATCGTCAACGATGAGAAGATGTCCAGATCGGCCAGTTACGGCACCGCCAACACCTGCCGCCCACAAACCGCCTCCTCCTTCTGTTCCCCAAGCATTGACAGCTTTGCTTTCCTCGCTTAGCAGACCACCGCCTTCCTTGAAATAGCCCCTTGCCTTACGGGAGAACCCTTCGGCAAGCTCTGCGGAGTAAGAGCTGATACCCACATGACGGTCGGGATGAGCAAGAAGATAAGCAGCAGGAAGTAATTGCGATGCAAGGAGGCTCTTTCCATGTCTCGGCGGGACCTGAAGTATAAGTCGATTGCATTCTCCGTCAATGACTCTCTGCAGTTGTTCGATGACTTTAGCATGAAATTTGTAAAATTTATACTGAGGAAATACTTTGCGAATAAATTTCCACAAGACGACATTTTTTCCCGGTCCTTTCTCAGCTTTCTTGTGTTTGATCTCTTTTACGAGGCCTTGACCTAAGGACGCTCTTTCGAGGTAGTCGTTACCTTTCTTGACTGCCATAAATTATTCGTCGATGGGAATTTCGTAAACATCAACGTCTTCTATCTGAGCCGCTTCTTCTAGCTCCTGATCTACCACCTGCATTAATTCGGATACGCCGAGAGACGTGGCCCAAGACTGCCTACCAGCGTCAGAGAGGTTTGCCGCCGCTCTCATAAGACCAGAGAGCAAGCCCATGGGAATATTCTCATCCTCTTCTCTTGCCTTCTCTATTCGCTTCTGAACGACGTCCATCAAGTCAGAGCTGACATCCATCATCATTCGAGCTTGATCTTCGTTGGCCTGCCGAAACTCTTGAATATTTCGACGATGACGTTTACGTTCGACAGCATTTGCCTCCTTAAAAGTAATCGCCATTTGCTGTTTGTCGTAGGCCGCGCAACGCTTAGCCCAGCCATAGGTGTCGTACCATTTAGCCACAGTCGTAGCACTATTGCCACACGCCTCAGCAGTGTGAGACAGCGCTCTACTACTGCCAGAATTCAAGTAAAACTGAAAAGCTCGATACGCTTTTTCGTCCTCGTGCCTTCCGGCTTCGCGGACCCTGTAACCCCTCTGATAATTCCAGATGGGACCAGGATTGACTTTTGCTTTGGCTTCACGCCACTCTTGAGTCATAGCCTGACATCTCGTCGCTGTAGTATGCCGAGCCATGAGAAACCTAATGTAACTTAACTTGTTTATACCTCCTGACTGGGAAGCAATCAGGAGGCGTCTGATGAGTAAATCGGTAGTTAATAACTCCAAAGTTCTTGTAGGGAATTCAGAGTTATTGGCTACGCACCTTAGAAAACTCCTGGAATAATTTGGCCAGTGAGGGCATAAGCTCCAATGGCTGCGATAAATCCCAGCATAGCTAGTCGACCATTAAGGCGTTCTGCTTTGGTGTTGTGGCTTTCATAGTTGTTGCTCATAAGTTCGTCCTTAGTTGCTTGGTCATAATACATGATAGGTTCGACAGCGTAAGTGTTTAACCTTCCACCATCTTCTTTGATAATAGTCATCCGATCAAAGGCGCAGTTAAGGCCACAGATGTGGTGCTAGCTGCTGCAAGATCCAGCGGGAAGTTGTGCGCGTTTCTTTCGTGCATGACTTCCATTCCGAGTCCTGCTCGGTTAAGAATGTCTGCCCAGGTGCTAACAACATGTCCTTGTGATTCGACGATTGATTGATTGAAGTTAAATCCATTAAGGTTAAACGCCATTGTGCTTACTCCTAAAGCAGCAAACCAGATACCAACCACAGGCCAGGCAGCGAGAAAGAAGTGCAGGCTACGGCTGTTATTAAAGGAAGCGTACTGAAAGATAAGGCGACCAAAGTAGCCATGAGCAGCCACAATGTTATACGTTTCTTCTTCTTGCCCAAACTTGTAGCCATAATTTTGAGATACTGTTTCGGTTGTCTCGCGAACGAGTGAACTTGTAACCAAACTTCCGTGCATAGCAGAAAAAAGACTACCACCAAAGATACCGGCGACACCCAGCATATGAAACGGGTGCATAAGGATATTATGTTCTGCCTGAAAGACAAGCATGTAGTTGAAGGTTCCACTGATTCCGAGGGGCATTGCGTCAGAGAATGAACCCTGACCGAAAGGATAGACGAGAAACACTGCAGAAGCTGCAGCAACAGGGGCGCTGTATGCAACACAGATCCAGGGGCGCATGCCCAAGCGGTAGGAAAGTTCCCACTCACGTCCCATATAGGCGTAGATGCCGATCAGGAAGTGAAACACAACCAACTGAAAAGGACCGCCGTTGTAGAGCCACTCGTCGAGTGAGGCAGCTTCCCAGATTGGGTAGAAATGGAGACCGATTGCATTACTGCTAGGTACGACCGCACCTGAGATGATGTTGTTTCCATAGAGCAAAGCTCCTGCAACAGGTTCGCGGATGCCGTCGATGTCAACCGGAGGTGCGGCGATGAAAGCGACGATGAAACAGGTGGTTGCGGCAAGCAGTGTGGGGATCATCAACACACCGAACCAGCCAACATAAAGACGGTTGTTGGTGGAGGTGACCCACTCACAGAACTGTTGCCAGCCTGTTTTCTGCTGTTGTAATTGAGATGAAGCGATCATGAGAGTAAGAATGCATGTTTTTTGAAGCGATAAGTAAGGCCGGTTTAAAGACTTGGCTGTCTAATGGCTGTAGCGGGATTTGCACCCGCTTTGTCCTATTCAACCCGATGTCAGTATACCATAACAATTCACAAAAAAGCGGCTTCGTAGATAGTTGGAAATTCCTCCTTAAATATATCCTTAACAGCTAGTGCTATCATGCGATGTTCTAATTGCGTTTCTTCTCCTCCTCTGATTTGCATATAATGCAGCCAGCTGCGGAGTGTTCCATTCATTAGCAATCTAGTAGGCGTGCCAAGAGGTAGGATTGACCTCGCGCATTCTTTTGCGACACCATTGCTAAGCATGTTGTGATAAAGGTCCATGGCTCCAGCATAAAGCTCTTGAATATATCCTTCATAGCGAGCTTTCAGTTCTAAGGACAAGTCATCGTGACTTGCTTGTTTGTTCTTTGCGTCTTGAGTACGGAGAAAAGGAAGTCCTATAGACGGCAAGTCAGAGATATCGCTGTAACGCTGACTAAATTCCTGAAACGAAAAGCTTCTGTGACGCAAGATTTGAGCTGCAATTGCTCTGGTTGTATCAATCTCTACAACCATATTGGCCATCTCGAAAGGGGACCAATGCTTGTGCTTCATGAGATAACGCAAAAGTCGAGGAGCCGTTTTCGTGTTTTCTTGATTTTTAGGATTAGAAACACGAGCACAATAGGTTGTGATGAACTCGGACTCAGCAAGCTCTTCAACATCTTCTTTGCAATGACATCGAGCGTTCTCGAAAAGGTCAATTAAATCGTGATCGGCAAGGCGTGACACGCTGATTAGCTTGACGGAATGGGTCTCTGCGTTCATGAATCCAGGAATGATGATTTTGATTTTAGCACTAGCATCTTAACTAAAACACGTCTTCTACAGGTTCTTCCTGTAAGCTGTAAGGCTTATACCAGGAAGGATAGGAAAGACTGTACAGTCTGGGCTCTCTATTGGGCCAATCTCCCATCATTGAGCAGGTCTTGTAAAGGCGCAACGCAGCTATGCATTTAGCAGTAGCTTCTGTCATCATTTCCTCGTCCACTTCGAACAGATCGACAGAAAAGGGATCTCTTCTCTCTACACAAGCAAAGATAAACTTGAACGACTTCCCGTAGGCTGTTTGAGCTGCTTTGGCATAGTAAGCAGCCTGAAAATCGTACCCAAGCCCTAATACTTTTTTGGTAAACAGGTCGACGTCTACGCTATCGGTAGTTTTTAGGTCGAGAACGATACCCTCGTCTACCAGTACGCTGTCTAGGCGAGCTTTACATTTGACACCTTCCCATTCCCAGTAAATTGACACTTCATTCCGCTTGATGTATTCCGGGCCAGTGTTGTTATAGTACTCAAGACGTGAAAGAGAACTAGCCATCCCTTGGACGCTCCCCCACGGATCATCTTTACCCCCTACTGCAAGGATTCTCTTGCGGCCCACTCCTTCCTTCCATTCCCTGCCTTCTTTGGTATTTAGCTTTATTCCAGCAGGCTTCTTTATGTATTGAGCGTTGAAAGCGTCTTCTCCGTCAAGAGATAGACAATGAAGAGCCGTTCCCATCTCCATCGCAGGAGTAGGGATCAGCTTGTTTTTGATAGCAGATTGATAATGAGCGGGACTGTCAAGAATTTTCTTGAGAGATGATTGATTAACGCCCTCTTCTCTGCGGTAGTCCCAGTCACTTTGGTTGTAACAGACTTCTGCCAAAATGACTCCTCTATCTACTTTATTATATCTCGTATATCCTCACTAGCCAAGTCGAGTCCTTCTTCTGACTCTTCTGCCAACGCACCTGAAGCTCTGGGATAATGTTCACCCTATCGTCAACCCACAAGACCCCGTTGGCGCAGTCCATAAGGGCTCCAGCGATATTATCCGCATCGGCACGGCCCTCGCCGGATACGTCGACTTCAACACGAAGAGGGCCTTCTAGAGGAGCTCCTTTGTATTGCTCTTTAATACATGACAGCATTTGCTTTCGTTTGTCTTGATATGCCTTTGGCATAAAAGTGCCATTGCGTGTCACTCTTGGCCTGGCTTTGCTGAATATTGGCTGATAGATTGTTAATTCAATTACTAGTTGCACAGATAATAATCCCAACGACTACGGTAACAGCAAAGGTTACCAGCAACATCCCTTGAGTCGATGGCTCCGGTACGACGATTCTGTAAAGCTCAACCGTACAGTATTCGACCGGAGTACCTATGCAGCGAACCGAAAGGCTCACTTATCAGTCACAGCGCCCCTGGCTATTGAGTAAACATGAGCTTCCATCCTTCTTAAAGCCCATAAGAAGCCCTCGACGCTCAACGATGCTAACAATTTCATCCTTATCATAAGTTTTAAGATTTTTGGACGATAAGATCTCTTGGATTTCTTCTTGAGAAACTTCAACAGGGCCTGTCGTAGGATCCCATAAAATGTCATCGTCTGAGGTCCACTCCCACATAGGATCTTTCTGAGGATCCCAAGACGAGTTGTCACCAGTTCCCCAAAGTTTAACAAAATCACTTTGAGCAGCTTCTTCGTTACCATATTCGTCAACGAAGTCCTCGCCTTCTGCTGAAGAAGCCGCTGCATCTACTAAAAACTCTTCGTAACTAATCGTGGGGTGGCTGGAGCCCCTTTTTGACTCTTCACTAAGCTTATCCTTTAAACGCTCAAGATACCAGATAGCTTTTGAAAGCCCTTCCTGCGGGTCTTCCCCTGGTTTGCGGCCACTGCGAGAGATGTATTTAAGGGCATTCCCAAGATGGTAATTCAGTTCCCAGTCTTCGATTACATCAATTGGCTCATACTTCCTGTTACCCCTGTAATGGGAGGGGTTGATTGAGTCATAAGTCATTTAGAAGAATCCTCCTTAATGTTTCGATTGTCTCGTACACAGACATTTTTCTTTTTTCGAGGAAGGTGTACGGTTATCCCCTCCTTCGCCCAGCTTACCACGCGTCCTTTCTCCCATCCAGCGCCCATAAATACCTTAACACTCGTGTTCTTTCTCATTGAGCGCATTGGCAACGGCTCTTGAGCCATCCATTCAGCTGCCTTGATGGCAGAAGGTTTCATTTTAAATGTTCCATCGCGCAGTATTCTCATTGTTCTTTACTCATATCTAGCAAGAAGTGCTTGGGGAGCTCAGCATTCAGGCTTGAAACAGCTGCGATAACCTCGGGGACGTTGCGCCGATTTTCTCCTACGGAAAGGACCCAAAGATCTTTCTCTGCGTTGTAGCGGCAGAGGCCAGAAGCGAGCATGTCTCCCAATACTTCTTCAGCGCAAAGTTCAGCCCAGGATCGAGATTCTCCTTCTTCGGCGTCTTCCCAATTGGCTACTTTTAAGTCTTCGTGATTGCAAACACAAGCAACCATCCCCACTATCTCAGAGGGCTTTACTCCTGTTCGAAATAATAGTGCCGCCCAAACGAAAGGACGTATTGAAGCTGTCGTAAGTTTTGGTGACTCATCAATAAGCAGCCCTGTCGATCCTGGGCAAATTTCCGAATCTTCGACCTGAAGGCCAGGCGGTGTCATAAAAAAAGAGCCATGCGGCTCTTAAAGTATATCAAAAAGGATCGTTTTTAGGTTGATCGTCAGGAGCTTTGTAAGCTTGGTTCACTCTTGCGTCTTTTACGTCAAGATAAGTTTTGCCCTCGTACAGTCGTTGAACTAGTTGGCCTGTCACGCTAATAAAATCGCCGCGACTAAGGCGATCAGCTACAAGCTGAGCCGCTTTACCTCCAACCTGAACATTGTAAAATTGACCTGGCCTGTCCTCTCCTTTGTAGTAAAAATACTCACTGTCTCGAATTGAAAACTCTGCGATGGTATACGACTCTCCAAGCGTCTTTACTGTGACTGGAGGCTCTCCTTCCTTACCGCAGACTGTCCCTGAAAGATTTACTTGCGCCATGCTTAAGACTTTTTATTCAATACCTGTCCATTATATCACGCTGTGGCAGCGATCAAGGGCCTGACGATAAATTTTACTCGCTCTGCTTGTTGAGACTCCAGTTTTAGCTGCTGAAACTTCAAGATTCCCTCTGTTCGCATACTCAATCAAAAAATCTTGAACCTTTGGTTCGAGACCAGCTTTTGTCATTATCTCCTTAGCTTTTAAAAGTTTTTCATCCATTCTTTCTTGTCTATTAGAGCTATCAGGAGTTTCTATGAGATCAGACAGGGACGTACACCCTTTCTCTCCATACTTAACGTCTAGCGACGCATAAGACGACATGGCTGCTTCCGCAGCGTTGTAGATGGCGGCAGACTTTGATACGCCTTTCCTTCCGCTAGGCTTGCCATCATTGTTTCGCCGATAGTAGACTTCCATCACAAGATTCTCTGGAACATAGATAAATGCTTCTTTTTGCATTAAATGACGCCCTAATCTTTGACGAATCCAAGGGACTGCGCAAGTTGAAAACCTGCACCCACGCTTAAAGTCGTAATACTTTGTTGCAACACGAAGACCAAAATACCCAACCTGCAAAAGATCTTCACTAAGCTCTGTTCCCCAGCGCAGCTGTCGCTTGTCAGAATATGACTTGGTGGCTTTGTAAGCTAACAAAAGATTTCCTTCGCAAATTCGATTTAAAATTTTAACGTATCTTTTGGAATCAACTTCTGTCTTAGACAGGGACATCAGAAGCTCACTGGTTAGTTCTGTGCTAATTGCTCTTTTTCCTGCAGCGTCAAGCCACGTCGTAACTGAATCTGTCAAAGTTGAGACCAAGTTGAGATACGGCTACTATAGCATGCAAAAAAAAAGGAGCCAAGGCCCCTTTACAAAACAACTTCTACGCCCTTGAAGAAATCAACAAACCCTTCAATACAATCACCAACCATCTTTGTCTGGTGCGTATTTTTCGTTAAGTTCCGCTGCTGACTTGATCTGGAGGGTCTTAAGGCCTTTGTCCCAGTCTCCTTCCAGCTTGTCTGTAACGATCTTGACGAGGGCATCAATAGCGAAAGTTTCGACTCCCTTCTCAAGGGCCGATTCGCGAAAGGTCGCTTCCGATGCCTCAGCCGTGTCCTCAACACTCTCTCCCTCAGACGCCTTGACATCCGCCGCAGAGCGGACCTGTACTGGAGTAGAGGTGCTTTCGGACTTTGGGGCAGAGTCAGGGGCAGAGTAGCCGGACTCTAACGGCATTTTCGCCCACAGCTCATAAGCTAACCCAAAATGCATCGCAGCCGCCATGCACATACCACGCCGTTGAGTGTCTGTGATATCGCGAGAAGTGATTTGATCAAAAGGAATGCTTTTGTTTCTGTGATCCATTACCGCCTGAGGCAAAGCTGGCGTAGAAAAGCCTGTCTCCATATTCAGAAAACGAATAAGAAGATACGCGCCTACAGGAGCTGCGTGAATCAAGCTGCCCTCCTTCGTCGGCACATAATCAACTAACCAATTAGGTGCGTGCGTTCGAAGCAGGTTCATGGTTCGAGACCAATTGATATAAGCAGCACTAAATTTGCCAGTGCCAATCTTTTCAACTAAGTCTCTAGTCGCAACGCCAGCGAGGTTTGGGACAGTGTTCATGGAAGTCCTAAGGGGCAGGCATTCAGCCTATCACACTTTGGCTAAGAAGCTTTTTCAAAGGCCTCTTGCTGTTTCTCTTCGCATTTTAGGCGACTTTCCTTCTTGCGCTTGCGCCTGGAATGCTTGATTGCTTTTTGAGCGTTGTACTCTCGAATGTTTTCCTCGCGATACAGCGTAGCAAATGCATACAAGTACCAGCGAGGCCACAACCCTGTTCCACCCAACAAAGACCACAGGTAAGCCTCTTGCTCTCGATCATGCATGATGAGCCGTCCTATGGCCTTGCCCTCCTGAGCGTAGACAGGGCCCACCTCGTCCCTCCAGTTTTTTGGTCTTTTCAAGGTCCCCATGTATTTGATTTGTATTAGAGTCTTTATATATAGAGGGGTCTTCAATTTGAAGACCCATGTTCTTCATGGTGAAGATGTTCAGTCTTCATGGTGAAGATCGAAATCATCTTCAATTTGAAGACCTTGTGGTATATTTCCTACACCCAAGCAACCTCTATGCAGCTAAGAGTGCCTCAACCCCTGAAAGACTTCACGATTGTCCCAAACGAGCTGTTGCAAAGCGCTTTAAGCCCCTCTGACAAAGAGACTTGGCTGATGATTGCTAGTGTCACGAGAGACGGATTATTCCATGACAGCAGAGGAATGTCTGCTATCTCTGAGAGCTACGGAGTTCCTTACAAGACCTTCATGACTCGTGTTCGACGACTAAAGGCATCTGGGGGCCTGGTTGGAGATCAAAACAAGTGCAGGCTCGTCATCCCTGAGGGAGGGGAAAAGCGAGTGGCTCAAGACCTTGATATTGCGAACGAAGTGCAAGAGCAACCCAATAGAAAACCTAGCGGGATCAAGCAGAAAGACGTAATGGCCGAGATCAAAGAGGTATGGAATCACCACAAGCCTGAAACCTATCATCGTCTTGATGGCGGGTTTCCTCTCCCTTTATTTATTGCTATCGAAACGCATGCCAAGCGTCTAGGTATAGAACGTCCCGAATATGCAGCTTTTGTGACTGACGTCCTTAGGGCTGCAAATGTTGATCCCTGGTGGTCTGACAAAACCTTGAAAGCCACAAGCCTATTCGGTTGGTCTGCAGATATAGATGACAAAAAGTTTAAGAGTATTGAGAAACTTTACAAGTCTCCAAATAAAGCAAAACTGTTATTTGATTATTTTGACAGGTCCTTTTGGCTCAAGTGGTATGATGGATACAAGGATCTCAATAAGATTGTATTCAAGATTGCAGATGACTATTGGGAAGCTCTTGACAGAGTAGAGGAAGAGGTGGATAGTAAAACAGCATACATTTGGTATCGAGAAGGTTCTCAGAAGCCTCATCACTGGACAGGCCACAACGATCAAACAACCCGCAAATTTCGCTACTTACCATGACTCTTCCTGTTTACATTCAAAAAGCAGCAGATCTTGGGCTCTTGACGGTAGAAGAGGGCAAGATTGTTGGTTGCGCAAAAGAAGAGGTTGAGACAATTATTGGAACAGCTCGGGTCATAGAAAAAATTCAGCCTACAACTACTGCTGAGATTGATGACACGACAGATCAGGAGGCGATCGTTTTGTGTCGCGTTTTAAGTTCTCCATCGGGACTTGCTAGAGAGCTTTGGTCTACGCTGAGAGTTGCTTTTGGCGTTGCTCATGATCAAGCTGTTCCCATGACTCTTTGGTCAACTCCTGAATTCAAGGCAATTAGCAATGAAATCGATCGAACCTATCTTGGAGACCGCACTGTCAAACTAATTAGCCGTGAGGCTCTAATCAGCGGATATCAATTGCTAGAGCCTGGCAGTAGGTCTGTTTCTATTATTGATTTCAATCAGACTGTTAGTCACTTGACTGCACCGGACGCGATGTCTGCTTACGGGAATGGCGAGTCCGAGTGGGCTGTCGCTCTTGATCTTTTGAGGCAGGCTCGTGTGAAAGCCATATACCATGAGATGATTCAAGCTATTAATCAAGTACAAAAAGCTGACACAAAACTAGAAAAAGCTATTGAGTTTCAGCAGACTAGGCTTATGCAATGTTTAGGAATGCTCAGAGGCTCTGTGGGGCAGCAGGGTAATGCTAAAGGCTCTACTGATATCCTTTACGGCGTAAACGGAAAACCTGGGATGATAGATAAGATCTTGAATGCCAAAGAACAGGTTAGGCCAGTTAGTACCGGCATTCAAGCAATGGACTTAGACATGGAAGGAGGTGTCTATCCTCCTGGAGGCGACTTCTGCGGTGGTCGCTTGTTTACTCTTGCAGCAAGAACAGGCGTAGGCAAGACCATTTTAGGAGCTCAAGCAGCTGTGGGCCTTGCTTCAGGTGGTCTCAAGGTCGGCTTTATATCTGCTGAACTTGATGAAGACGAGATATGGGTACGCATTTGGTCATGTGCTACCAAAAAATTTAATGAAAATACTTCCTGGGCAAGTGTTGGAGACATTAAACAGCCTGAATCACACAAGAAAGCCGCTATTGCTGAAAACATACAAAACGCTTGTGGGGCTTTACAAGAGAGGGGCGGGGAGATCCTTGTCGAGGCTCCTTGGGGAGCTGATGTTTGCGCAGTTATTAACAATCTGCGTTCAATGAAAGCAAAACATCCTGAGATGCGTGCAGCGGTTGTAGATCATTTTCACTGCTTGGCTCGTCATCGCAACGCTCCTAGCGGAGAAGCTTCAATGCTAGAAGAACGTGCTTACAAACTTATGACTGCCGCAAAAGAATTAGGTATTGACCTGATCGTATTAGCTCAAATGAATCGAGTGGGGATGAACGAGGAGAGGCTTCAAGGAGGAAAACGACCAGCTCCGAGCATGGACCAGATCAGAGGCACAGATGCTCTATCTCATGTTTCCCATGCCGTATGGATCGTCAGGAAGAAAGCAGCTAGCGAAGATGATCCGAATGCTAGTCGGGACTTAGAATTTTGGCATGCTAAAACTCGCGGACGTCAAGCCGTATGGAGAAACGGAGGGATGAGCGGAGTCGCTAATTTTGTTGACTGCTCTGATCTCGTGATGGACTATTCTCATTGTTCAATTCAGAGAGATGACACCATAAGTAAAGTTTAAGGTAAACTGTAAGAGAATAGCTAAAATCATGAGAAATTTTTTATTCGAAACAGTAGCAAAAATAACTTATAGCATTATTTGGCTAATTGATAGGATATTTGGAACTCCCGCTGCCTTGCTTATTTGGATAGCGCAATTTATTCGCATGCCAGTAGCAACTTTAGGCTTTTATATTATGAGACGAATCGATCCAGTGCAAGCAAAGCAAGCTGAAACGGAAGCAGAGAATGGACCAGAAGAGCTGGCTTCTCAGGGTATGGAACTGAAATTACTACACTCCGCGTATAAAGTTCGAGATCACGCTATAGAAACAGGCGACTGGACCGATCATCATACAGAGGCCATCGAGGCGATTGGTAACGCTCTTTTGATAGAAATAGGATGGGACGAGAGGTTTGTGCATTCTCACCTTAAATCAATTGTTGAATCTATTGACGGTCTCGAATATGAAAATGATTTCGAAGACGATTGATATGATATGCTAAGATGGGCCTGGAGTCGTGAGGTCAGCAAGCAGCCTTTCGGAGCTGCTTTTTACTTTTCACCGCGAGCAATAGCATCAACAATCCCTTGATGCCTAATGAATAGCCCGACGCTTGGCCCGTCCTCAAACAAAGGACGGCAATAGTATCGGATCTCACCGTTCTCTGGGTTGACATGCATGCTTGGAGGCAAGGCCTCTCCCATACTTTTCAGCTGTCGGCCATCATAATAGTAGCCTGGCAGCCAGGATAATAATAATCGCACTGTTTTATTCGTCTTGCCAGAAGGATACCTAACTGAAAATCATGCCCCAGCCTGATCCAGAGCCTTCGACTTCCCATCTTTTGCTTAAGTTCTTTTTGCTATACTTTTGAAATTTGCCGTCATTGGGACCAGACAAAGGATAGCCGCCATCAATAAGCGAAAGCTCTCCGAATGGGTCGTGAACGTAGAAATGCGTATCGTCATAGCCAATGGCGCAAATCCAATGGCCTCCTCCCGCAGGATGCTCCACCGTCCCTTTGTGCAGGATCCCAATGGGAACAGGGATTCCCTTATCCAATTGATTCTCAAGGTCTCGCAACCTCAAGTCGGTTCTAAAGACTACATCAAAGCCCAAAGATTCGGCTGCCGCTACTTGTGCCGAGGAAGACACACTGTCGCCAAATTTGAACACTTCATTCAAATACCAATCGTCGTCTCCTTCGATAGCCTGCGGATCAAGAAAATCCATAGCCATGGCCATGCTGCTAGAGAAGCACATTCTTTCCCCATGACCTGTCTTGCTGTCTCTTTGATAGAAGTAAGGAACATCCAGCGGGTAATGACCTAGGCCGGTGACCGTCAGAGACTCTTTCTTGCTTCTGTAAGAGGTCTTAAAGGCTTTTAGATCCTCTGGGTCAATCCTTGACTCTAAGGCCCTCCAGGCCGCCGTCTGATGCCTTTCTCCTGCGTAATAAATGGCAGCCTTTTCGAGAAAACTCTCGCTTGTTGTTAGATTGTCTTTGTCCACGTACTTATCCATTAGTTTGATTAACTTTTCGGAATACCTTGGATCCGTAGCATATCCTTCCAAGATCAATAGTTTTGCACAGTCTTCGCGACTTTTTGCTCTATTTACTCCTTTGTAACTTGCATAATCTTTGTACCATTCGTTTACAAGATGTTTGACACAATCAAAAGGAGAATCAAAATCTTTAAACGTGTCTTTAATGGTTATCCATTTTCCACCGATGTGCTCCATAGTTGAAACAGTCGTTCCTGGAGTCCCCTTGATTCCAAAGTAATTATTTTCGCCGGACAGGTGTGCCCCGAATCCAGATTCTAAAGCCGCTTGAGCTGCCACACAGTCAGGAAAGACAGCCCCAGCTGCTTCCCCATAGTTTGAAAAGGTTTCCCAAAAATCAGACTCGCTCATTTTGCCTCAACTGGTCTGCTAGAGCAAGGATCTCTTCTGTTGTGATCGTTCCTTCTGCATCAATATAGGCAAGCGATTCTTCTTTTGTCATTGACTGAATGACTTCAAAATCATCTTGTGGGTTTTCATCACCCAGCTTGTGATTTAGATTGAATAGAGTATCGAATGACATATTCCTAAAGAGTGTAAGAGTTCGCAGTTCTCATAGTATAGTACCTGTTAGCACTAGACGAGCTGCCTGAGGCTTCAAAATAAATGTAATCATAGTAACTGATATTGTTGTGGTGTTTATCTGGTCCAGTATTACTGCTTGGAGTGGGTCCGCCGCCGTCATAACACCAAGTACTATTGGAGTTAGTTGGGACTGAATTTGAGGTACTCCTGGATCTAGCGGAAGTCAAACTGCTTACCGATGAATTCGAAGCAGTGGTTCTCCAAAAACTAGAGGCACTAATATTGACCGTGGAACCAGTGCTTCTTGATAGGCTGATTTCGCAAAAAGCTGCATCACCTCTATACCCTTTATTCGCACCCTTAAAATAGACAAAAACAAAGTTTCCCGTTTCTCCCGCCCTTCCATCTAAGGTAGTGCTGCTATCTCCTAAGGTCCAGGCGTAAGTTTGACCCGAATGCTGTTGACCGGTCTTCGACCAAAGCAATGTGTAAGTACCACCGCTTTCCCAGTAGAGATAAACAGTACCCATGTCGGCTCCGTACATGTGATATCTAAAACTGATCTGAGCTGTTCCTCCTCCTTCTCCGGCCACTGCGGAAGAAAGCGTATTGACGGGACCAGACATCCCTAGCATTGTAAGCGGTGGTGACATGGCTACCTCTAAGCAAAGTTAACTAAGTTTGCCAGCACAAGAAAGCTTGCATCGGCTGTTTTGATTATATTATACGTGTAAACATCGTATCCACCTGACCCACCAGCACTTGGAGCAGATCCACCTAGCCATTCTTCAGTTACGTTGGTACCATCAATTTGTAATTGAGCAGAGTACCCTGCAGCTGCTGTTTTTGATATCAAGGCAACAGTAACTGCATCACCAATCGACATACTACTATTAAGAGAAGAACTAGAACTAAATCTTATATTTGGTGTTGAGGTTGTAGTTTCTGTCGTAGTAAACAAATGAACCATCCCATCCTCAAGATCAATGTTAGTATTAGCACTTAACTTTCCTGCAGTTATATTAGCCCCCTCAGACAACATCCCAGAAAGGTCTAACCCAGTAGCACTTACTGTTCCAGCAACATTAACTCCACTTGTTGATGTATTCAACTTTAGAACATTATTGTAATAAAGTTGTACACTACTATCATCATTACAAACAATACTTTCTTCACCAGACTTAGCTTGAATATGAATGTCTCCGCTCACATCTGCAGCGACATTGTTTCTGATATAAACATCACCAGTGTCGTTATCTAAGTAGGTATTGGTTCCATCATGATAAACTTCAAAGTCATCATCAGTTCCAAGTAATATCTTGTAATTGTCCGCAGACATATCAAGATTTCCATTAACAGCAACTCCACTTGTGGTTGTCTGTAACTTTGCAACGTTATCATAATAAAGAGCGACACTTGAATCATCGTTACAAGTAATGGAATTTTCACCTGACTTAGCTTGGATGTAAATATTACCACCTACGTCTGCAGCGACATTGTTTCTGATATAAATATGACCTGTATCATTATCTAAGTAGGTATTAGTTTCATCATGGTAAATTTGGAAATCATCACCAGTACCAGCCGTTAAATAATTATTGTCATTTGCTTTAAAGTTGCCTAGTCCAGTCCCGTTAACAGTGAAACCAGAAGATGATGTCTGAAGCCTCCAAGAACCATCATAATAAAGAGCGACACTTGAATCATCGTTACAAGTAATAGAATGCTCGCCGGACTTAGCTTGGATGTAAATATCTCCGCCTACATCCGTAGAAACGTTATTACGGATATAAACAGAACCAGTGTCATTATCTAAATAAGTGTTAGTTTCATTATGGTAAATTTGGAAATCATCACCCGTTCCTGCCGTTAAATATTGGTTATCACCTGCCTTAAAGTTACCTAGCCCTGTTCCATTGACAGTAAATCCACTAGTACTTGTTTGGAACTTCCAAGAACCATCATAATAAAGAGCAACACTTGAATCATCATAACAAGCAATGGAATTTTCACCTGACCTGGCCTGAATATAAATATCTGCGTTTACGTCCCCGTCAACGTTATTTCGGATATAAATAGAACCAACATTATTATCGATAAAGGTGTCGTTAGTTTCACTTCCATCTCCACCGTCATGGTAAATCTGGAGGTCATTGCTGTCTCCAAAAGTTAACTGATTGCCATCTGGGAAATTAAGAACGCCTACGGTTAAGGTGCCTGGAATTTCAACTCCAGAGGATGTTGTTTTAAATCTCCAAGAACCATCATAGTAAAGAACAACACTTGCATCATCGTAGCAAACGATAGAATCCTCACCTGACTTAGCTTGGATGTAAATATTGCCGCCTACATCACCGGCAACGTTATTACGGATGTAAATCGAACCAGTATCATTATCTAAGTAGGTATTGGTTGCGTCGTGATAAACCTGGAAATCATTGTCAGCTCCTACTGTCAAGTATTGATTATCATCTGCTTTAAAATTACCTAATCCGGTTCCATTAACAGTAAATCCACTAGAACTTGTAGCGAATCTCCAACTGTCATCATAGTAGAGACTAACACTTGAATCATCATTACAAGCAATAGAGTTTTCACCGGACTTTGCCTGGATGTAGATATTACCGCCATCATCGTCGTTTACATTATTTCTGATATAAATATGACCTGTATTGTTATCTAAATAAGTATTAGTTTCATCATGGTAGATTTGAAAATCATCACCAGTTCCTACTGTTAGATATTGGCTGTCGTTTGCTTTGAAATTGCCCAGGCCAGTTCCATTAACAGTAAACCCAGTAGAACTTGTTGTTAATCTCCAACTAGCATTATAGTAAAGTTCGACACCTGAATCATCATTACAAACGATAGAATTCTCGCCAGACACCGCTTGAATATAAATGTTACTGTCGTCGTTTCCAGTGGCATTGACGATATAAAGATGTCCAGTGTCATTACTAACAGAGCTAGCAGCGCCACCTCCACTTCCACCGCCACCGCTGCTTTGACTTACCCAGCCAAGATTTCCGCTGCCGTCAGTTTTAAGGACTTGATTTGCGGTGCCATCCACTCCAGGCATCGTAAACGCAATATTGCCACTAAAGTCACTGTGAAGAGGAGCTTTGATAGCAGCATAATGTGCGTTTCCTGATTCGCAATAAAGACGAATCTCTGACTGAGTCCCCTCGTTTTTAACACCAAGAACACCACTGGAAATAGAGTTGGAATTCATATCCAAGTCACCCCCTAACTGAGGCGAAGTGTCCAAAACCAGTTCTGAATTACTACTGGCTTCTGGTATATTGGCAAGAATTTTTGTGCTTGACAGAGCGGTTCCAGCAAAAACAGCAGGCGTACCTGCAGTCGTAGACAAGCTACCGTCTGATTGGACGTAATATGATTCTGCGACTGTTAGCCCAGACTGGCTTTCGTTTATGCCGCCCGTAACAGTTATCTTGCCGGTAGCTTGATGCGCAATAGACTCCGCCGCCAAGCCAATATAATTAGTAGAAGTTAGCTCTTTTCCGCCACCTGCCGACTTGTAAACAACAGATTTACCTGGACCTGGAGTCCCGTTTCGGTAAGAAATGACTGATCTTCTGTTGGCACTATCGTAAGACAGACTTGTACCGTAAGTACCAACTGCAGTTGACTCAAACTGAAGGGAAGAGCCAAACGATATTGACGTTCCAGACACCTCGCCAGCTATTACATAACCTCCTTGTTCAGCACTTCCAGAATAAGCCCTATAAGCAATGATTACCTTGTTTTCGTCGCTATCAAAACACATTGACGTCATAGACACCTCATGCGTATTTTCAAATACAACAGGGGTGCCAAAGCTAATCGATGTACCAGAGACCGTGCCTACGATTGCCGTTCCATATTTACTATTTCCGTTGTCACGGTAACTTATGACTACTTTATCTTGAAAACTGTCAAAAGTAATTGCTATTTGTTTAGTTTGAGCAGACTCGAAGGTGACAGGAGTGCCAAAACTTATACTAGTTCCCGAGACTGTGCCGACTACAGCTTTTCCATAATCTCCAGAATTACCATCGTCTTCATAGGCAACGACAATCTTACCGTTAGTGCTGTCATATGCAGCCACAATAAAATTTGCCTCTTTGTTTTCGCCAGTAAGGGAAACTTCAGATCCAAAGCTTATACTGGTTCCTGAAACTGTACCAACAACAGCGCGTCCAGAAGAGTTAGTACCTCCGTTAAAAGCAATTACTACTTTTTCGTTAGTTTCGTCATACACAATAGAGTGATAACTAAGGCCAGAAGCTGAATATGTAACTTTACTACCAAAACTAATAGATGTTCCGCTTACTGTACCAACAAATGCTTTACCCTTAAAGCTATCACCACTGTCTCTATAAATAACAACCACCTTCCCGCTGGCTACATCGTAAACAGCCCGAACGTCCCAGCAACTGTTCGTATCAAGTTGAACAGGAGTACCAAAACTGATAGATGTTCCGCTTACTGTCCCAACGACTGCAGTGGGCCTCTGAGAGCTGCCTCCATTAGGATAAACAACAACAACCTTCTGATTGACGCTATCATATGCGGACCCTACTCCAACTGCGCTGGTAGCGAATTGAGCAGCAGTCCCAACCTCCTGGGTGCTAGCAGGACCAGTGATGGTGCTTACTGTTCCATCTGCATTAAGAACTACTCTGTTTCCATTGGCTATCGTACCGCTTGCGATGAAGTCTCGCTCTCCATCTGTGCCACCAGCTCCAATCTCCACAATGGCCTCTGTGCCATCGTCTTTCTTCATGAAAAGCTTACCGTCATAGGTGTTTAGGCCAAGTTCTCCTAGCGCTAAATCTGTTGTAGACGGAGCGTTGCCTTGTACTGCTGAACGCTTCAACTTAACGGTGTTTGCCATGTGGCGATCCTGTCGTGCCTATCTAGGCGATCCCGCTAGTCTTCCTAATCAATAAGTTCCGCCGTCTATCGTAGAGTCTGAGCTCAGAGCGTCCGTAATGCCATATCCAGCCAGTGTAGTGGGCTGAGAGAATGCCGTAGCTCGACCGTAGGTATCAACGGTGAAACCGTTGTAAGTTCCAGCAGTAACTCCACTAACCGCTAAGTCTATATTGTCGGCATTGACTACAATTCGGCCACTGTCAGCAGTACCCACATCCAGAGTTTGACCCGTCTTGGTAAGACCATTGCCTGCTGTTACAGCACCAATCTCAGAAAACTGAGTGAAAGTAAGATCGGTTGTTCCAAGAGTTATAGGATCCGATGTGACCAATACATAGCCAATGCCAGCACTTGTATCACCATCCTCTACAAACGTAAACATGCCGGACGTTACTTCTCCTGAAGGGGTATTGTCTGCATCGGAAGAACGAGTCCAGCCTCCTCCTGAGACTACGTCATAAATACCATTCTCAGATGCATCTGTCTGATCTTTGACCAGCACCCTGTTTCCAGCAACTAGAGATACATTGTCGACAGTTTGAGTATTGCTTAATGTGATATTAGCTGTAGTGGCAACTCTTGTTGATTTTTTAATATCAAGCCCTGAAACAAGAGCATCTGCATAAGATTTTGTCGCCGCATCTTGATCGGATACCGGATCAGCTAAGCCAGTTATCTTTTGGCTATTCATGTTTACCGAGGCGGTAGGCACGGCCATTTGATCCAATCTGTTAGCCTGGACCCCGGAGTCAAAGTCAGAGACCTGACTGTGAGCAATGCTAATTGAAACGTCAGAAGCACTTGTCAGTCGACCCTGTTCGTCAACAGTAAAAGTTCCAACAGTCCCAGCTGCTCCGTAAGACGCCGCAGTAACCGCAGTATCGTCTAAGTCAATAGTTAAAGTATTACCACTGGCCGTAGTGCTAATACCAGTATCCCCAGAGATGTTGATAGTCCCGGACGAATAGTTAGCTGTTCCGGCATCGTCGGCAGTCAAAGATCCACCGCCTCCGCCACCGCCACTTTCGACCGCTGTTTCTATCGCTTGTAAAGCAACTTTTACATTAGAATTGTCAGCAATTGTAGAACCAGTGAAAGTTCCAAGGTCACCAGTGTAGTTTAACTCAATAGCGGTAGCAGTAACAGCTGTAGAATCTACTTTAAAAACTCCAGTCAGGTCTACGTCACCTGAAAAAGTTTTGTTACCAGTAACAGTCTGAACGCCAGACACAGTAACACCAGCCGGAACAAGTGTTCCGCTTTCATTTATATATAGCTGATCTTGATCAATTGCGTAGCATATCTCTCCATCTTTTAAAGACGAAATATTGGTCGACAAGTCACTGTAATCGCCCCTTGCCGGTTTTACTGCATTCCTGGGTGAAGGGACTGGCATGACTACTCCGTTGATCTCATTAGTATTCCTTAGGTCGTAAAGTCTCCGCCATCTAACGGTGCATTATCAATCGAGTCAGATGTACCGGTAGTCAAGTTACCTCCATCGAAGTCGCGGTTGTCAAATGCACCCAATGCAACGCTAAGATTAACCCATTGCCCATTTCTTCGAACGTAGTAGCCGCCGTCTTGAGGAGCCTCTGGGATACCTCCTGATACGCTTGAAGACGAAAGGAAAAGAAAATTGTATGCTTGGTTTTCTATTAGAGCTGATTCAGGTCCGGGAGTCTCGACATGAGCTACAACTAGAAGGAAGCCATCAGTCGTTTCAGAATAACTAGTGATTGAAAAAAGATGAGCCTGAGAAGGATCACTGACTTGCGTTAGATAGATCTGTCCGCTTATAGGCAGTATTGCTTCAAGGAGCAATTCAACGTCATTTCCTGCTTGATTTGTTTTGCTAACATGTATTTCAGTGACCAGCGTTATATCTGTGTTGTTTACGTGAAACTTGCGGTTATGTGGCTCCCCCGTTTCGTCATGCTCAATCCAGGCAATCGTTGTACCGCTCCCGCCAGTTATTACCGTGGAAGACCCCCCGCCTCCAGAGGAAGATGTTAGCCGAGGAATGTATAGATTGGTCCATCGAGAGCCATCATATGTGAGTACTTGACTTTTCTTGAGCGGTATTGTGTCCGCAATCTCAACGTCATTGAGATCGTTAAGGACCGCATCAGTGACAAGCAAGTCCTTGCCGTCACGACCAGGAGGTCCCGCTGGACCCGGTAACCCGTCCTTCCCATCAATACCATCGGATCCACTTCTACCCGAATTAACGAGCAGCATTCTGTCTTGTATCTCTTGAGTCAGATCAGCAAAGCGCTTTTCAACCTTGTTCGCAAGCTCAACAGAGGGCTGTGTACTAGGGGCTTCAGGCCTGACTTCCGTATTTCTAGATTTAAAATCAGTAACGGAAGCTTCTATCAACAAGCCCGGTCGAATCTTAAATCTAGGAAGTAATCTTTTCATCTCTTCGATGACAAGATCGTCTGGTTCACTTCCGTCTGACTCTATCCAAATTCGCCAGGTAACTTCAAACTCTTCGACAGATGGAAATCTTTCGATATAAACAAAAAGTCCTTCTTTACCGCTTAAAGCAGGATTGTTGTCGACTATAGAGATCCGAGCCGAACCACTGATGATCGTACTTCTTTGAAGAATACGCAGAATATCAGCAGATGAAAGGATCATAGCGTCTTTGTCTCCAGCTAGGATGCCGATAGGCAGAATATTAGTGTCTACAAAAACTAATCATGGAAGCGACTCTTATCCTTGGCCTTGTGCTATTCATCGCCTCAGAGGTTCTACCCTTTACTCCACTTGCTGGTAACGGTGTAGCTGACGCAATCCTAAAAGCTCTTCGTATTGCGTTCCCTCATAAAAGTGACACTGACAAGTAAAATGGTCTGGAAGGCCCTTTCCGTAGAGCTTATTAGACTTCTATGGGAAGAAGGTCTTTATAGGCAAAATCCAATCTTGCGTAAGATTCACGAAAATTGGCTTTCCTTTTGGGTCGAGTGGAAGACCCAGAAAACGATGAAAGATGTGGACCGACAGATTCAAGGCATGTTTGAAGAATCTGAAATATTTCCACCTGTGTTTAATGAAGATAAAGCAGGAGAAACACTCCTTGGTGGTAAAATAGAGTTACGCGCCCCCTGGCTGGATGAAGACGACGATTGACGAGGCTTTGATTGTTTTGTTCCGAGGTCAATCGAACGTCAGAACTATAGCAGAGGAGACGGGTATTTCTTTGTCAGAAATGAAGCAGCTTTTTCGTGAATACGTAGCAAAAACCCCTATAGATCCTGATATATGGCAAGGAGACATTGAGCTTTCTTGGCCATATAGTGGGAACTAATAAGAGCTCACCATTTTTCCCTGTTAGCCCAGTAAGCCGCTGACATCTTGCCTTTGGCAATGTTCTTGGCATGGCGAGCTTTAAAGCTTTTCCGCTTGGCCTTGTTTTTCGCAGACTCACCAGCCCTAGGCTTGCCTGCTGTCTTGGCTCCCTGTTCTCCAAAACGAATTAGTTTGGTCCGGTTGCCTTCTTTCGCAAGAACGACGTGACTTTTCGTTGGATGTCCTGGGGTTCTTTTTGGCTTGTTAAAGCTAGATAGGTTGTTCTTGACAAGCCTAGCGTCTTTTTTGTTGCCAGCCATTACTTTTTGCCTTTTTTTGTTGAACCTTTCTTTGTTGAATTTTTCTTAGCTGCGGCTTTTTTAGCTGCGGCTTTGCCCTTCTTGGTGTAGGGAAACTGCTTACCATTGATCAGAGGCATGAAATTAGCTCCTTGCGCGTTTGCTAGCTTTCATAGCTTTCCGAGTGTTAGGTACTGTTCCCTTGCCTTTGCGACCACCTTGACGTTTTTTAGCATCAGTAGCTCTTGCTTCGGACTTACTTAAGCCCTTCCAAGCCTTGTCAGGCAGGTAACGAGCCGTGCCTCCACTCCTCTTGGCAGGCTTGCCATCACGAGTGCGCCATTTTTGTTTCGTCCATTTCCTCAGAGAGTTGCCAGAAGACTTTGCTCCTTTGTATCCGCCGCCAGCCTTCTTGTATTCGCTGGTAGCCCACTGAGCAGCGCGAGCAGACCATTTGCCAAACTTACTCTTTGCTGCAGAAACCTTGGATTGCCAAAGGGCTGGCTTCGTTTTCTTTGCTACACTCATGCTACTTTAAGGTAGATTTGCCGTTTGAACCCTGTCGAGCACGGTTTCTCGAAGCAGATTCTCTTACTAGCTTTCCAGACTTTGTATGAGACAAATCTTTGCCCCCTTTCCCGTATATCTTGCGCTTCTTTCGGGCAGCGTTTAATGCTGCTCTATACCTCTTCCTTTCAGTTGTCGAATGATAAACAGTGTCATACTTTTTCTTCTTGGCACGAGCTCTAGAACTGCTCGCGTAATACTTTGCAGTACGAGAATTTGCTGCCATTAGTTTTGACCTCTTTGCTCAAGTTTTCTACGAAGGTCGCTAGCTTCTTTTGCTTGTACGTCTACATGATAAACTACTTTATCTTCAAGACGATTTAAAGACTCGCCAAGCTGATCGTATGATTCTTTGTATTCTCCCCTAATCTGAGAAAAACCATCTTTGATATCTTCTCGTGTCCGAGTGAACTCTTGCATTACGGCATTAATAGAAGATCTGAAGTCTTCTTTTGTTACATATTTTTCAGCAAGTTTTACCTCAAGCCTGTCGGTTGAGACAACAGCTCGTTGAGCTACGACTAAAGCTTCTTCCGCCCTTTTCCAAGTGAATGTCCCCCATCCCACAAGAGTGGTTGCCAGCATTACTAGAATCGATTCTGGCACGGTAAAACCTCTCCCTGAGAATAGATTACCTGTAAACTTTGCTTGCTTCGTGTCTCCGAGTTATGCATAAGATTTCCGTGAAATCCCCAAATAAGAAACATCGATGTACTCATTCCAGCGAAAAAACATACAGAACCCCAACTCAGAAGAGTTAATCTAGCCGTGAGCCTTTCGTGGCTGGAAATAGAATTCACAATTCACTCTCGTCTCTGTTTTTCTGGCCAGGTTCGTATCCAAGGCCAGAGAGGCCAGTGACCGGGTCCGAAATCTTGATCTCTTGCCCTTTGGCATGAGCCGCGTTAACGTCAGCGTCGATATTGACGCCGTCTAGATAGCGAGGGCCTGATGAATAGACTACTTCCATAAGACTAAGGGTCTAAAGTACGTTACCGTTAAATTGGATTTCCTTACAGGCCTTGAGGATCTCAGCTTTTGACAAAGTACTCTTGACATCTTGGCCTTCGGCTTCAGCCCAGTCGAGGAGCTCGGCTTTCGTCATGCCGTCAAGGTCCCCTTCCTCGGCTTGAGGCTCTTGTTGTGAGCTGATAGGGTCGTAGGCAGTTCCGCCAACTTCTACCAAGATCTCTGGCTGCCTTTCAATGGGCTTCCGGGGTTCAGCCTTTTCGCCTTCTTCCACGTATCCAGCCTGAAGCAATTCACGAGCTTGAACGGTATAATACGCAGCCAATCGTTCTTGCCCTTTAACAAAGTAAGTAGGTAACTTCTTGAGATGCATAATTGCCCCTGATTCCAAATAGGTTTCCAAGCATAAAAAAAAGGGCCGAAGCCCTTTATGTCTTTCCGTTAAAACGGGGATCAGCGACGAGGCCCGTCGACGAGCTCGTAGAAGACGCCAGCCACTGTAGCGGTTCCGCCAAGAGTGTACTGAACATTGTTGTCGCCGTCGCAAAGAGCACCGCGAACGTGAGCGATGCCAACACCATTTTTGTCGAGGTCGGCAAGATTGAATGTGACCACTTGATTGCCAAGGTCCACGGTTACTTTGTTGGTGCCAGCGTCGTCGATGCTAGCGGCTCCAAGAACGATAACGCGGATTGTCTTAGCGTTAGCAAGAGTAGTTGCAGCTGCTACGGCAGAAGTGGTGATTTCGGTGCTGCTGTCAAGGTTAAAACCTTCGCGTGGAAATACACCTGTAGAACGTTGTGCCATTGTTGAACTCCTTAGAGATTAGAGGTGAAGAAATGTTGAATCATGCTACGAAGGAACGGTAGCTGCTCAACTTACAGATTAGGTTACCTACTTGCAATAAAAAAGCCCCCGTAGGGGCTATATCGCGGGGTGCCACCTGATCGGAATCAGATAGTTGCGTCAACAGTTGCGAGACGATAGGCTGCGCGACCATTGATAAGGGCCAATCCGCAATACCATTCAACGCGAGTCACGAGCTGAGGCTGATCAAATGACTCGCCGAGCTCACGGACGCCTACTGCGCCGTTCTGGATACCGGTCAACTGGTCAGGGCCGAAAGAAACGACGTAGACGTCCTGGCTGGCAATGTTGCCATCGAGGATAGCGACGTTCTGATGATCGCGGTCCAACTCAAGGACAGGTACGCCCATGTAGCTGGTCTGCTGATAGCCGTACTCATTACGAGAGATCTCGATTTGGCCGTTGCCACGAGCCAAGCTGCTAAGCTTGCGACGCATGGACTTGGACATAATGATGTACTTAGAGCCACCTTGAGCGTCAACGTTGTCAAGGGCTTCGTCAAGAACGCCTTCAGTCAAAGCACCGCCGACAGCCTTGTACTGACTAGAGCCTGTGCCGAGACGAGCGGCAAGGCCGTCGAATTCGGAAGGAGACTGATTGGAGTCGCCGTTGATGAACAAGCCTTCCCAGGCCATGCGCATAGCGCGAACACGAGACTGAATTTGATAAGCCTTTGCTTCGGCTCCTTCAAGCTCGACGATAGCGCGGTCAACTTTGATGTCACCACCAAAGAGCTTTAGGCTCTCAGATTGCTGACTGACTTCGCCATAACTTTCGGCAAGAGCGCCATTATAATTGCGGAATCCCACGTTAGGGAGACTCTCTTCACGCTTCCAGAAAAGGCCATTGCCTTCAATAGAGCGGAAGGGGAGTACGGACATGAGCTGACCAGCGGCCAGTTCAGTCACAACAGCCAACTCTTGTGGAGTAGAGGCGTGTTTCTGAGCTTCAAGCAGAGTAAGTGCCATTTTGTTTCCTAAAGATGATTGAACAAAGATTGGGTGTTAGCGCTTCAGATACTGTCACAGTAGCTTCGGCAATCGCACCCTTCCAGTCCACTCCATCTCAGAGTTTCCTTTCTGGGCTGCTAATACTAGAGTACCGATATCAATAAAAACGGAGCCAAAAAGACTCCGTTGAATATTCACTTAAGACCTCAATACTTAACTGCCGAATGCACGCTGGAACAGCTCCGTCGAAGACAAGCTTGACAGGTCTTCGGAAGGCATTCCGTTAGCGTCTGTGCCGCCATAGCCGATGCCAGCTCCAGCTCCTTTAGTGCCTTTAAAAAAAGTGCCATAGATAGGATGCACTTTGTACGATCCGATGAAGTCCGCTGCTGAGATACGCTTGCCAGACTCTTTGTCAAGAACTGGATCGCCAGCTGCATCGATGACTGTCAACGAACCGTCAGCCTCTTGGCGGAAGTTACCACCGATCTGCTGGGCCATCATGTCAAAGAAACTTACGCCATCAGCTGCATCTGTACGGCCACCTGCTTCGTGAAACACTTTTTCCAAAGCGTACTTCTTCTGATAATCAGCAAGGGCATTTTTTGCTGCAGTAGCTTCGATTGCAGCTGCCTCAGCCTGTTTACTGTATTTTAATTCGATAGCCTCTTTGGCCTCACCGAATTGAGCTTGCAACTGAGCACCTTTAGCAGCTTCGGCTTGCATTGAAGTCCACTCATCTGGATTTACGTCGGCGAAACGCTCTAGTTGAGCAGCTTGCTCTTTAACCTGCTTTTCGTATTGTTTTCTTGACTCACGCTCAGCCTTGAGAGCCTTCAAAAGATTCTCAGCCTCCGAACGAGGCATCATGTCGTCATTGGTGTTAGAGTTTTGAGGAGTGCTAACTTCCGTCTCGGGAGTCGTGTTCTCGTCAGCCATGTCGAAAGCCAGGCATCACGCCTGATTGAATAGTTCGACGTAGTATGCCAATCAAGGCCCAATCCCATCAGAAAGGCAATCGCAGTAATCCTCCCTAAAGGTATAACCAGCTGGGCAGTAGTCTGCTGGATCAGCTGGCAAACTTTGCCCTTCACATTCACCCCACTTGCAACGAGGCTTTTTATTGCAAGTTGTCATGTCACCAGTATTTGGACAGATAGCAGTCATCTACCTGCTCCACTTCTTCTTGGGGCATAGCTCGTCAGGATTACCACCAACCCAAGTCTTTGCTTCCATGAAACAGCCACATTCAGAGCAGCGCTTGCTTTCTTCTAAAAAGTAAGGGCATTCCTTACAGGTGGCGTAACGTTCTTCCCTGATTTTACCGCTAACTTTACCATGGCGAATGGCTTGGCCGGTCGTTTTCATGAGACCTTTAGCCATATCATTGAAGGTAGCCTTTACGGGCTTAGACGTCTTACCATTCATTCGGACCAGAAGATCGTCATGGCGCTCCTTTGGCCAGGCAGAGACCGGACCAGTAGGATATACTTCAGCTGATTTCAGCTCTTCCCTGATGTTCATTCCTAACAGCAACCTGGGCTAGTGTACCGATCAGGATTTGAGGCGATAATCTGATGATGTGGTGTTGTAATACATAGCACCAGAAGTGACGCCGCCAGTGCCAGCCGCTGCATCGTCTGCATATTCTCCAATCCCCAAAGCTGCTCTAGGGTTTGACCATGACAAGACTCCACTGCCATTAGTCGTCAATACCTCATCTGAAGAGCCGTCGACTAAAGGCAGTGTGTAAGTCTGATCGACGCTGTATGATGAGGGGAGTTTAAAGCCTAAATAATTACCTGTAGGGGTAGATGCTCTACCGTCACCAGATTCAAATCGCACTTCAGGAGTGTTGTCAGTAGCCGAGTTCACACCTCCTATACGCAAGCAGACCCCGCTAGTAGCAGTTACTCCGGCTCCTTTCGTAGGATGTACATTGAAATAACAGGAGTCTGAACTATCCGTAGTGTAAACTCCCGCTCCATATGTAGAGCTAGCATAAACCTTCCACTCTTCTCCCGATGGGACGTCTGCACTAGAAAAAGGAATCTGATCTAAATCAGTAATTTCAAGAGATCCCGAAGAATAACTTGTTCCTTCGAGTACGCTATAGGCAAGACTTCCATCGGCTGGAGGATAGAATCTTGGCCATCCAGGCACCCATTTGTTCCCATTATATACTAACCCCATAAGAGGAAGAAGATCTACTTGGACTGCGTCAACAGCTGCGTCATAATCTGCTTCTACAATTGTTGAAGTAGTCATCGAAGTAATCGGACTATCTGTCTGGCAAATCCTTAAATCGTCATAGTATTTGTTGTGACTCGTACCCGAGCTCGAACTAGCCCAAGCATATTTCAAGACCTGAGACTCTGTTGAATAAGCAGCCAATGCTTGAGGCCACGTCTCGTTGATCACAGCAATACTGCCGTCAACCCAAACAGACACCGAGGCCGGAACTCTAGTCAATCCACTCGATGACCCAAAGTCAACTTGCACTGCAAAATGATGCCACTGGTTTGCTGCTATGGTAGGGCGAGTTCCGACTTCATTAAAAGTATTGTTACTGTATAGGCCAAAGCCAGTATCTCTAGTATAAATACTGTAGCCAGCACCGGAACTAAGAGATGGCAACGTGCCGCCTAGTGAAACTCTATAGGTTGAATCAAGAGCATTGGTGTTATAGACCCAAAAGGACCAACAGTCATATCGTTTCGTAGTAGACTGAAGAACTGTTCCAAAATCTAGGGACCCATAAGAATCGGTTCCTTTGAATGAAGTAGTACCAGTCTTGGCTTGATCTGTGCTCGCGCTGCCTGTTTTTGTAACATACGGGTAAAGCCCCTCGAAATCAGCCGAGAAAGCTGGCGAGGGATTTGTTGTATTGACGTCATTTAGAGCGCCTAGAGTGGCAGCGCCACCACCACCACTAATCTCTCTTATGGAATTATCAGTATGCTTAACAAAAAGTTTTCCATCGGCTGTATTTACAGCAAGTTCTGCAACTTCAAGATCAGAGGACGATGGAACCTCACTAGCTACACTGCTTTTCTTGGGCTTGATGGGAGCAGTAAGATCAGCCATTCGAGTAATTTAGTCTGGGCTAGTATTCCTAGCCGCTGCCAAAGGTCCCCCCAGAAACAGAAGTGATTGCTTGATTCCCATAGGTTGTAATGCCTATAGCTGAATTTACATCATTCCCAGCCTGACTCCTGACCGCTGCGTAAATAGCCTCAGTAACGGAAGTGTCATTATTAAAATAGGAAGTACTTGGAGTCGCTACTAAAGTGCTCCCAGCAGTAATATAAAATTCCGCCAAAACACCAGAACCTGTAGAAGGATCAGCAGAATAAGATCTACTGGAGTCTGATGTTCTTTCTGCAGCAGAACCGTAAAGAACAATCCAAGCGTCTAAAGATGATGTAACTTTTAAGATAGTCCCAGAGTGTCCGAGCCCGACAAAAGTAGCTACACCAGAAGAAGCCGTTTGAGTCTCTGTTAGTCGAGTAGTTGTAGATCCACCGCCACCGCCACCAGTAGCGTCAGCCCATACAGGGAGCCCACTAGAACATGTCAATACTTGAGACTCATTCCCGATGCCCAGCCTTATTGTTGATCCTCCAGACCTTATTACGACATCGCCATTAGTCGTTAGTGGATCAGTGTAACCTCCACCTCCAGCCGAATTGATCGGTTGCCACTCTGAATCCGCATTAACCCAGGTCAGAACTTGCCCGTCTGTAGGCGGATTTGTAGTAGTGTCTACATCGGACAGATCACCAATAGAGCCAACCGTGCTTGGAGTTGCCCACGACAAGCCTCCACTGCCGTCTGTAGTAAGGGCTTGTCCACTTGACCCAGTATCGCCAGGAAGAACAAGAGTGTATGTTGCGCCAGCACTATGAGGAGGCGCTTTAATCTTAACGCCGTGAGTATTTGCTTCGCAGTTTAACTGAATGGCCGCATCATTACCAGTGTTCCCTCTTAGTTCAAGAACACCTGTAGTGTCAGGTGCTATTTGAACGTTGCCTGCACTGGTAGTTATAATTTCAAAACTATTAGTGTCTAAAGAACCACCAAGCTGAGGACTTGTATCACTTACTAAATTAACTTGAGTTACTGTTGCGGTAAGAGCTCCACCTTCTATTATGTATAATACGTCAAGGTCTGTCGCGTAACACAGCTCACCTTCTTCAAGACTCGCTAATCCCGCCGTCAGAGCAGACAACGTACCGCGAGCTACTCGTACAGGTACGCGATAAGAAGGGACTGTCATAACAAGATTCTGCCTGGACTAGAATGCCGAAGACTACGTGAATTCACCACCATCAGGTACGGCTCCATCAGATGTTCCAGTGGTAAAGTCACCGCCACCCCAAAAGACCAATCCGCCAGAACCTCCTCCACCGCTAATTGTTACAATATTTCCGAGAGAGTCGAGTGTGTACAGGCTTACAACAGAAGCTTCAAGACCTAAAACGATCTCTCCCTGAGTGATCTCGTCAGTTCCTCCGTTTTCAATAGCTGAAACAATATCAGCTGCAGCGTCGCTGGAATTCTTTAGTACTATGCGATCAGGAAATACAGCCACAGCAGAACTAAAACTAGGCTAGGATTCCAAAAAATGCAGGCATTAGCTACCTGACTACGTCAAGTGTGACCCTCAGCTGCTTTAAATGCAACCAACTTCGCGTTGGCGTCAGCGGCTGCATCGGAGGAGGTATCTCCATACCCGACAATGAGAAAAGTTCCGAGAGGTACGGTAGTCCTTATTGAGTTGTCATGTTGTCTACTATAGCTGTAGCTTCCTTCGAATCTTTGCCGCCCGTGCCTACCTCCAATAGGGCTACCATCTCTTCTGAGCGGATTAAAAAAATCGTAGCCTGCGTCGTTAAAACAGCCGAGAGCAGGCTCACAACCGGCATAATACGAAGAACACTGACTCCAAGGGCCATTAGATCCTGCTTTCACCCATTGATAAGCCAGCCCAAGGTCGTTCGGGTCCGCTAAATTTCCACTCCATTGCCCAGGTATGGTACTGCCTTTAGTGATTGGCCCGATAGAGCACCCACCTATGGCCGATGGATTTGAGGTGGCTTCCAAAACCAATTGCACCAAAATTGCGCGATAGTATTTATTGCATTTTGGATCAGGAACACACTTTCCTGTAGTTTCATTACAGATCTGGCAATCGGGGCAATCGTTGTCGCAGTTGCAATCACAGAATCCACAGGTATCAGGAACACCTGACTTATCACAGTCTGTCCTGATGTGGCAGGTCTTGCCTCCTGCCGTGATAAATCCATTACCCGTACAAGTACTTTTAGCTGGACAAGGCGGCTCTGGCTGATCACCTTCGCACCAAGTAACGCCTGTACATTTCCCTTCACAAGGATCAGCTCCTGGCGGAGTTCCACATTCCTTGGCACAATCTACGCTATCGCGACATTCGGTAAATCCTTTTGTTTGATCACACGCAGAATAGCAGCATACTACCTTAATAGTGCCACAATCGCAAGGTGCAAATGTTGTGTAACAAGTCTGACACGAACTGCAGTCATCTCTACAAACTCCGTCGTCACCACATACGTCACACTTTAGATGGCATCGATTTCCTTCGCAATGACAAGGAGCATCATATGATTTTTTACAATTGTATGCTCCGTTGTCACCCTCGCGACAATCTTCACATTCACTACAACTGTTTCCGTCATGGCACCCTGCGCCTAGTTCACCATTAGCAGATAAATAATCAGCACACCATTTGTTGCAATCGCCAGGAGGAGGAGGACAGTCTCCGCAAAAACATTGAACAAATCCTCCTCCCCCGAACCTGCAACAGCGCCCCTGACCACAACAAATATCAGGATCGTTGTTTCCGATTTTTCCATAACCTCCGCATCCAGTCTTCAAGCATTTGCCGTTAAGAGATACTCCCCAGAGTCCCCATCCGGAATTGCCCTCAGCCTTTTTCAAAAGCTCGCGCTTGACAACATCTCCGGCTCTTACTTGTCCAGAGGAAGGATCATTTTGATCTACTGTGAGCTCGTTGTAAAATTCAATAAACTCTTCTTCTCCTGTAAAAATATATTGATCCGTTCCAGTCCCACAAAGCCCTCCACCCCCTCCAGAACTACCTCCGCTGCTACCGGTTCCGCAACCCGTATCGTCTCCATAACTACGAGAGCCAGCGCTAGCGCCTTTCTGCCGACAGATTCCGCCGCTACATCGCCACCCCGATCCACAGTCACTGCTATCTATGCAGCCCTGATGATTGGATCCTACTATCTGAAGCCGATTACCTACGTTGCCACCATTTATAAAATCCCAAGCAGCATCTTGACGTTTGTTATTATTACTTTTGCTATAAAAAGAATCCGACATTTCGAATCCTGAACTGCGATAGTATACCTAGTTTGTATAGAAACCAGACAGGGAATCTTTAGGCTGTCCTGTCCTTGGGTCTTCAATTACTCCTGATGTAAACACTCTCTTCCATTCAAGAGTATCAACGCCAGTCCCACTAGTTGTATTGACGAATACATAGGGAGTTGTGTAAAGCTGATCACCTGATAACACAAAAACCATTTGTCCTTCTACCGCACCTTCAAATGTTACTGTCGTGATAGTCCCATCTACGACAGTGGTAAAAGGTTCGGGAGGCGCAACAGGCGATAGTAAGCCAATAACTGTTTTTACCTCGGCCCTTGAGACCGTAGAATTAGCTGCAATTATAGGGTTGTTTATGGCCATTACATTGGAAGCATTCGAAGTCCAGAACGGCTTACGATATAAAGCTTCGTCGTATCATTGCTGCCATTGTAGTAGGCTACAAGTTTGCCCGGCGTTTGAGCTGGACTAAGGAGTTCATCTGCAGCCGGAGGCTCTGTGTAAAGAACCTCTATAACAGCCTCTGTGTTGGTCTTGATTGACTGTGATGATATTGATAGTCGATTGATTGCCATAATTAAAATTTGCTGTAGTAAATACCGTTAGCATAGCTAAGCTCAACCTCTGTCCCTCTAGGAACTGATGTGAATCCGATAGGCTTCGTAATGTAAGTTTTATTGTTATACAATACCAATCCTTCTCCTCTGTCACCCAGCTTTAACCAAAAACCGGTCACACTACCAAGAAAATCACCGACAATCGTGATGTCAGAAGCGCGGAACTCAAGTTCCGCCATCCTGCTGGCCAGATTGGTTTGTTTTAGAGAATCGAGTAGTGCCATTATTACACAGAGTAATATCCGAATTGTTTTAAATTCCAGTAAAAGACAGCTTCGTTTCCAGCTGTAAGAACAACGTCAGAAGATGTTTGCGCTACGGCGAGAATATTTCCGGCGTTGGTGGGAGTGTTGGCAGTCGCAACGGTAAGGGCAAGATTGCCTGCTCCTGCTACGACTGCTCCGAGTCCGCTCAAGGTGCCCTCTAATATAGTCAGGACATCAGCGGCTGCATAATTGTATCCGGGATAATTCACTGTCAATGCGTAATCAGAAGCACTTGCACCACTATTCGTAATCGTCAAGTCTACAGTCAGCCCAATCCCAGAGTTGTCAGTTGTGTCAATGGGTATATTCGTATAAGTGCCGTCGACTCCAGCAGAAGGAGCAGTTCCAACAGACCCAAGGGTTAGAACGTTGCCAAGGCTCCACACGAGTGCCGCATGAGAAAAGTCAATACTTGTACTACCTCCATCATGAGCAAAAATAGTAGCCTTTGTCGTCAGTCCTACTCCGTCATCAGAATAGTTACTAACATCGCTTGGGATGTAATTTATAACCTTACGTTTATATCCACCAGTGCCAGCCGTTACCTCGAAACCCAAGAAGGTTGCGTCAACTGTGATCCCTGGCTCGTAAGTAGTGCCGCTGGCATCAATCAAGCGAGCCTCTAGGTATTTGCCTGAAAATCGATCAGTAACCTGAGCCGTGAGTTCAGTGCTTGATATCTTAGCCGCGATTGCCATGGCACATCAGTAGAATCGATGTAGGATTCCTATCAACTAAACAAGTCAGCATCTACTACCGTAGCGTCTGTTACGACAAGGCTTCCAGCATATTCCAAGGGAACACTACCTGTTCCGTCTGTCGCAAGAAGATCTCCAGCTGCTACAACAGCTCCCTCTGCAAAACAGGTCATGGTGGCGTATGCATTGTAAGAAAGGTCTAAAGGTATGACAGGAACAATTCCATCATTCCCATAAGCCTTCAACTCACAACTGAATTGAAGCTCAACATCAACATTCCAAGAAAAGCTTCCGCTGTCAATGGATGTTTCATTGACTATCGCTGAAGAGACTGGCGCAACCGGTGGCTGAGTACCACTGCCCATGTCTGGCCGCGAGTCCCCAACAAGGTTACTGGGAATCGTTAATGTTCCGTTAGAGAAGCCTATCCACAAACCGTTCGTAACAAAAGCAGATTCATCTCTGCTAACCCCCCAAGTTGTAGCATCCATGCGCATTGCTACGATCTTGTTCTTAGAGGGATCGCAGTAACGAAAAGGCATTCCCGGCCTCCAGTTTGTTACTATCTCAGATCTAAGAGATTCGCCCAGCTGCAATCCAAAAGCATCTCCTTTAACGCATCTTTCGATATAGTTTTCATATGTAGCTAACGCTGCACTGATCTCAGTGTCAGAGCCCAAAAGGAGAGGGATTGGAATTTGCTCTTTTAAAATGTAAGGACCAGATTCAGTAGGAGGAGTCCTGTATCTTCCTGAAAAAAGTGGCAAAGAAGCTTCTTTTTCTTTTAAACTTGTTGTCGCTCCATTGACCCTGTCAGGAGCCGAGTCAACGGTGGTGTTTGATGATGACTTTCTGATGTTTGTGGTCTTTATTCCCTGAAGTGCATCTATCGAAGTTGATATGCCAGACCCTCTAGAGGCGATGCTTCTATAAGTCTCTACTTTTTGAACATTAACATTGTTCTCACGATAATAAGTCGTTTCGACCCTACTGTCTCTGTACATATCAGTAAGGCTAACATTTTGATTGAAATCTTGGGGAACTCCATTACTAACCCCAGACCTCCAGTTACTGGGCTGTGCTGCCGAAAGAGTTGGAACCCACTGCTCTAAAACAGTTTTGACTAACTCGTTAGCTTCTCCATAGTAATTATTGACACTTTGGTAACCCAGTAATATTTCGTTCATCCCTTCATATGGACAGCTAGCGTTTGGCTGACAAGCAGTAGCCCAGACACTTCGACAATAAGCAAACTTGTCAGCGAAATACTGATTGTTCGCTTCAACAGCAGGGCCCCTCAACTCGGACTGTACTTTAGAGACTTGAGCTCCTGGAGCATCGTAAGTAGTCACAGTGGTTGTTGTTCTTGTCGCAGGAAGATAGAGAGACTCTTGCGTTAATCGATATCCGTCGTTGCAAGAGTCGTTAGTAGTCCCGTCACTTCCGTTGTCTGCAGGCTGGTCAGGACTGTTTCCACAAGCGTTATCACCGCTGCCAGTTGCCGAGCCAGTGGCTACTGTAGTAATATTGCCAAGAGTTCCATTCGGGTTCGCAGAAGTAGCATCACTGTTTTTCCGAACATATATAGTGGCAGGATATCGAACAAAGTAATAAGACGTCTCCTCAACAGTATCTACTTGTCCTCTGTTATCTGTGTTCGCCAACCCTTCTGGAACTTGATATGAAAGTTTAATCTCATCTGGTATCGCTTCTGTTCCAGCTAGAGGAGCGACGCTTTCTGTTGTGACGCCAAGAACGGATATCCACTCTCCACTCGCGAAGCTGTTATAGCTATCACCATCAAAGAGAGTCCCAATAGCCAGCGTTCCAGTGTTTGTCTGATAAACGTATTTACCGGCAGAAGCGAAGGCCGCTGAACAATTCGGATAAGTTTCCTGAGCGACATCTAAAGGTATAGGAACAATTGACAGCAAGTCATCAATCCTTTCCGTCAATGCCATTAGAACAAGGCGACATCCGAGCTCGACCTGAAGCTGTTCTGATTCTACGTCATAATTAACTGAAATAACGTGCAAGTATCCACGCGGATGCCTATAAGTAGAACCTCCTGGCTCTACTAGGTCTAAGACAACTGGAACACCTCTGCGAAAATTATCCCGATCATAATCCTCAATGATCGGACCTCCGCGATAAGTTCCTAATGTCAATCTGCCAGTCGTCTGAATACATCCGTTTTTATAGGCGCTCAGATCAGATACCTGCCACTCTAAGAACGCTGAAGTATAATCAACTCCATTAATAGTTAAGGAAGATACTCTAGTGTTATTAGCTAAAAATGACATATCAAACCTCCGTTAATCCGAAAGCGACCAAAGTGAATCCGGGACCCATCCTTAGATAAGAAGGTGGAGTTGAGAAAACAGCGCTACTGCTAACAGTTGAACCGAAAGTCTCATCAGTGACCCCACAGGCCGCCGCTAACCCATTGGAGCGGTCTGTGTCCCAAGCTTGGAACATAGTATCGAATGAGGTAGCTTCAGCCGTAGGGACTAGGGCAGAAATAGCCCAAATGTATTTCTGTCTGTATGCCGGACCTGAAATTATAGATGTTCCATTCGCAGACTGGCTAAAAGAAGCGTTTGCTTGATAGGTCCTTGGCAACGCATTGTCTGTAAAATTCTCAAAAGTAAAGCTATAAACGGGCGTCCCACCCGATGGCGTGTACGATACTCCGATCTGCGACATCTCAGGGGCCTAGCTGGTGCTAGGATTCCGAACTCCAGACGCCAGCTAGCTTCCTATATTTGTCAACGTTTTCTCTTGTCACGCCCAAGACAACCTGATGCTTGCCATTCTTTACCATGCTCCTAAACCTGTCAGAGGCCTCTGCTAGAGCCACGAAGACCTCGTCGTACTCTGCTACGAGTATTTCAAGGGCTTCCTCTTCAATACCCTCTTCAAGGGCGTTCCTGACGGCTGAATACAGATAAGTCAATGTATTTCGCAAGTCTTGCTCTTCCATTTCATTCAAGGAACAGTCCGGCAAGGCAGGGCCTTTCATCCTGAGAGCACTTTCACGAAATAGAGTAGCAGTGTCTTCTGGCTTGCCAAAGTCAAACATAAAAGGTCCCTGTCTGATCAATTATACCGAAGTCTCTTGAGTTTAGCCAGTTGAACCATTATGTCGCTGGCAGCTTGTGTAGTATTAGCTGACTCTATCGTGACATTGTTAGTAACAGTGTCTCCGCCTACAGCTCCCAGAAGTGCGGAAATCAGTCTGTTCGTGCTTGTTCCACCGCTAGGCGTGCTTGAAACCTTGTTTAAATTGACGCCGCCACTTGGCACGTTAAGCCTTCTTGTCATGTGAGCCGGGATGACTGTCCCTGACGAAGGAGCTTTCCATTTCCCGTAAGAAGGAGCGTTGATCATGCTTAGCCGACCACTGGCGGACAGAAATGCTTCTTTGCCTAATTCGTTGACAGTGTAAGAGCTTCCGCCCGATACAGGCCCTCCTGCAAACCTGCTATTCAATGCATTATTAAATGCTTGCGTTCCGTCACCCTCTAATGCGGATGCATTTTGCGCAGCCCTTGCTAGCCTTTCAGCCTGCTCTGCTGCAGTGGCGTAACTGTCTGCAAGATTGTTTACCAGGCTTATCTGTGTGCTAACCGCCGAGTTGGTAATATCTACAGTAACCCCGAGCCTTTTAGCTCCCTTCATAGCGTTGTCTATCTCGTCGACTACTTCGGCCTGTTCCTTTTTGTTTCTCTTTAATTTTTTCGACAGGCTGTCGTAATCTTCTTGAAGCTTTGCCATCATGTCCTCATGCATTTTTTTTGTCCTAGTTAAAATATCTTCTCTGTCCTTCTCTAGTCTCTTCTGTCGATCCATTATTACGCTCTCCTCTTTTTTCTTTTCGATCCTTAATCGCTCAATCTGTTCTTGCCTATTCATTCTTTCTAAACGCGCTCTAGCACTTAGCAACGCTTCGTTATCAAGCTTCCCACTACTTATTTTTTGCGCAAGCTGTTGTTTTTGAAAGTTATAAAGTTGTTGCTCGGCGGGCCCTCTCTGACTTAGCTGTCCAATCTCTAAGTCATAACGTTCTCTTACTTTTGCGAGAATACTGTTAAGGCGAGAATCCTCGGCGTCGTAGCGTGCGTTCACATTAGCTACGGCTGTATCGTAGGCAGCCTTTTCGCCATCCATCCTTTCTTTTACTTTTTCCCTGGTTGATTGGATCTCTGTCCTTTCCTTTTCATATCGCTCCTTGATAGCTTCCTTTTGGCTTTTTAGAGTTTCGACACCTTGATCAAGAGCCTCTTTAGCGCCTTGAGCTGCATCTCGAGACGCTTTCAAGGCCTCTTTCATGCCGCCCTGAGAGGCTGCTTCGTTAGCCTCTTCGAAGCCTTCCTTTACTCCATCAACGCTTCCCTCTAGTTCTTTTGCCGCCGCTGTTTCCTCGTCCGTCTTAGCCTTGAGCGCAGCCATCGCTCCAGCTGCCGCGCCTACTCCTACCGCCAGGATGGCCCAGCCCTTCGGGCCGCTAAGCCCCAATAGGGCCGCTTTAGCCTTAACAGCAAACCAAGTTTGCATTGTTATTAGCTTCATTACATGCCTAATCCCGCCAAGAGCTTTTACGATTGCCAAAATCGCGCCCGCATTCTGAAGGCCATAATATATTCCTGTGGCCGTAATAAGCCCTCCCAAAGCTAATGCAGCCCCTTCTATGGCTCCTTTGATCACAACCATATTGTCAGTTATATCTTTAGCCATTTTTTTTATTCCATCACTCAGATCGAATATTAATTCTGAAAAAGCCTCCATAGGTTCCGAAAGAGCTCCACCCATAGAATCATCTATTTCGTTAAAAGCATCGATAATTTCTTTGGCCAGAGCTTGGAAAGAAGCAGCAATTTTGGCTAAACGACCAGCAAAAGTCTCTTGCATTCTGTCGGCAATTTCACGAAAGCTTGTGCCTTCTGCTGTCATGCTTTTAAGGGCAGCTGTAACTTCTGTTCCAGTTATTTTTCCTTCTGCAGCCATCTCCTTGAGTGCTACAACACTTTTTCCTGTTACGTCAGCAAGTGAGTCCCAGATAGGAACACCCTGGATAGCAAATTGAGTCAAGTCACGAGTATAAGCTCGACCCTGAGCCACAATTTGCCCCATGTTTCTTCCCAGTAAATTAATATCTCCACCAGTAGCCGCTGAGACAACAGCCAGCTGCTCTGTTGCCTGTACGGCTTCTTCAGTCGACATACCGAAAGCCATCATGATCTTGGCTGCATTGGCTACCTGCTTAAGGTCAAACGGGCTAGCTGCTGCGATCTCAATGAATTGAGCAAATGCTGCGTCGGCTTGTTTTGCGCCTCCCGTAAAACCTTCTAACTGAAGAGTCAATGTCTCCATTTCCACGGCTGACGCCGCAAACTGACCAATACCTTGAACGATCTTCAAGACGCCGGTAGTAGCCAAATTTGCGGCAGTCTGAATAAGAGCAAACCTGGCACCAATCTTGTCAATCACTCCAGAAGACTGTCCAACCTTTTCCATCTCCTTGCCAACTTTCTTGATCCTGGCCGTTAAAGTCTTAAATTCTTCCGTAACTTGTTTTGTTCCATTCTTGAACTTTTGAGTATCACCTAAAAGTGCTTTAAGAATTTGACTTTGTTTTTTAAGTTGATTTGGAGTTTTGCCCAACTCGCCATTCACGGCTTTATGTATCTCACCTAGCCTGTTTGATTCTTGTCTGATCTTCTGTATTTCTTTTGTTACGAGTTTGCCATTTTTAAATTCTACCTTAACTTGAGTTTCAAGTTTCTGGTTAAAAGCCGCATTTAATTTTGACTTCGCTTGCAGCGAACCTTTATCGAAACTTTCAAAAAAGTTATTTACAGCTTCTACAGCCTTACTATTGTCGACGTCAAGGTTAAATACTAAATTTTCAGCCACGTCGAACCCAGAGCTGGCCTAGTCTTCCCAATAAAAAGACCCCAAATGGGGTCTTGTATGATAAAAAGAAGCTTTAAGCCGATCAAGAGATCGGGTCAAGCTCAAGCTGGTAAGCTGCATATCCTGTGATAGAGCATTCCCAGGAAACGATTGACGAAACCTCGTTGCTTTCTGTGTAGCCCGAAAGGGTGCCGTAACCGTAAACGGTTTCAACGGTTCCCGTAGGGCCCTTGCGCACGAGCTTAACTCGAAGACTGTCAGCCACGGTATTAGCTTCGGTCAAGCGAAGGATTTGATATCCTACATCTTTGAAATCAGCAACACCAGAAAGGGAGATAGAGAAGCTCTTGGTGGTAGCAACAGCCTGATTGAAACCTTTAGTGCTGTTATCATAAGTATAGATGTCTTCAGAGCCCGTGTCGGTTTCCAAAGATGCGGCAGTCAAACCAGCCAGACGGACGGGATCGTCTGTTCCGTCCATAGCAAAAGTAGTGCCTCCTACTGTAAAAACACCGGCGGAATAGGTGACGGCCCCAGAGGCCAAAGTGGTAGTGTCGATAAAACCGTTTGTAGGTGAATCAGCAGATGTGATTCCAGCGAAAGTTACATCAATAGAAGCTGAGGCCAAAGGAACAATGAAGAAATCGTACCCGAAGGCAGCAGAAAAATTTGCCATATATAGGGAACGGGCTTAGCCCGAGTGAAGGTAGCTCGGACCTTCTCGGCCCGTTATCTTATATTTCCAATCAAAACATTTTTCAGAGTGGATTGATAGGCATATTTGACTTGATGAAGATTTTTGTTTGCACAAGAGAACCCAATCCATCAGGAGTGGCGACTGTTTGAACAGCTTCAGATCCAACAAAGCGACTCATTATTCTATTTGAAGCCTCTTGCAAATCTCTGCCCTTCGAAGGTTCCCAAGCAATCAAAAAAACGTTCCAAGTAATAACTATATCTGAGACATCTGTGAGGTAAGACTGCAGAACTGCTGTTCCGGCATCTTGAATAACGCATTCTATTCCTTGTACATTTCTAATCTCTGGCAAGTCTTCTCCAGCGCTTACGACAGATAATGCCGTAGTTGTACCACTGCCTGATTCAAAGTTATAGGTGCCAAGAAGACTTGTGAAAACTGAATCAGCAGCCAGCGCATCATAAACAACCTGAGCCGTAACGGGAAATTGCTGAGTCATAGAGCTTGTAATCGTCGTTCCTAGTATGCCGCTACCGGTAGAATAAAGGCAAGACATACCACTGGAGGCCCCGTGCAGCCAAAGATTAAAGAACTCGTTCTCAGTGGCTATGTTTGGATAATAATCTGATGTTTCATCCGCAGGATCACGCTCCCGTTTATGAGCGAATGTCAGATTACTTATTCAACATGTCTGCTTTAACCCGAAGAGAGGCGCGTCATCAATGGCGCAATGCTATCAAAGAATGCTGGAACAATCGGTGTGCCTACTGTGGTCGAACTCCTATCGACGACGAAAGCCTAACCGTAGATCATGTAAGGCCTAAGTCGGCAGGCGGTGAAGACCGCACCAGTAATTGTATCCCCGCTTGTATGGAATGCAACCAGAATAAATCGAGTCAGGAGTGGATAGCATGGTACAAAATGCAACCCTTCTATTCTATTGCAGGAGAATGGAGAATCAAGCAATGGCTTTCTCGCGGGCTGTCTGACTTTGGTCCATACGATGAAGAAGACTCTCGTATTGTCGATGATTATGCTAATAAGATAATGGGGTCATGGCCTACGGGTAAAGAGTAATATCTTCTTCTGCTATAATTTTAGTGTGAATAAAGGGCACACTCAGCATTAAGCTGCTTCCTCTCCCATCGTTAAATCGCCTTACTTGATTGCTCGCGCTTTCTTTTGCAATCAGAAGGCCTTTATATCCTGCCTCGGCTTTGACTGGATGCAGCAAGATAGCATCTTCTGATACGAATCCAGAGATCCCAGGAACGTACCCAGGATCAGCTATTGAAGAAAGCTCTTTAAAGCAGAACAAAGCCCACGGGGGGAAACTCCCATCTTTGACCATAGCAAGTGCAGCTGAACCGTACTTAGAAGAAGGTAATTTGCTTGAATCTTTTGGTTTGAAGAAAGAAAAGTCTTCTATCTTGTACGCTTCCGCTTTCTTCTTCGGATCCCTTTGCTGATTGGCCAGTAAGACGGTCTGCTGAGCGACGGGGAGTTCGCTCTCATACAGACCAGTCTGATGCATTTCCATGCCTCTTTTGATAGCATTCAGGACATAGCCATATGAGAGCTCTCCATATTTACCTACTGTAAAGTCTGGATCACCAGGAAAGAGCCATTTGAGACGCCAGTAGAACGTTTCAAATGGAATATTTTGCTCTCCCGCTGCTATTTTCCCTCAGTAACGAGCTCCTCTTCGTTTTTCTCAAAAGCTTCCGTCGATCTATTGTCTTCGTCTAAAAAAAGGTCATACAATTCTTCGACTAGATCAGGATGTAAATTCATTGTTTGATCGATAGTCCAGTCTTGAGAGAGACGAAACAAGATCAAGCAGCTAGCAGCAATCGCCTTGCGGCGTTGCTCATATACGCTTAAGACACTGATAAGTTCGTCTACTTCTTCCTCATAACCAATAAAACAATCTGCACCGAGGTCTCCCTCGCCGAGTTTTTGAATAACCTCTTGAGCTTGGACTCCGTTTTCTCTTGAAATTTTGCCAGATAATCGCTGCAAACGACCTACTGTCTCGTCAGAAGCGCCAGCCTGTTGCATGAAACTTTTTTCTGCTACAGTTAAGTAACCTTTTCGTTCAATTTCAATCTGGCCTGAGTCTTCATCACCTAAGGTCTCCAAAACAGGAGCACGCCGAGGAGCAACAAGAAAAGGCAGCGTAACTTTCTTTTTGGCCATCTTTCTTTTAAGTCTGATGTATTGTACCTACTCACCTACATACTGGCCCAAGCATCTCTAATGGCTTCTCCATACGGAGTACGGAGATCTACTTTTGTTATACCGTTTCCGCCTTTTAGTACTGACTCAATCCATGGTCTAGGAGGAAGATAAACAGCTCTTGCACTTTTATTACCATAAGGCTGTATATATCCTCCGTAATGAGTCATATTAGCATAGGGAGAATTGTACTTAATAGTCCAAGCTGTCATGTTAGGGTAATGAGCATACCTGACATCTCTAGAAGCTTTCAAGTCTCCCATGTCTACAATATTACGCGGAGTAAATACTTGCGAACCATTATCTCTTAAGGTCATTCCAGTCCAGTTCCAAATCCTTGAATCCATCGCTTGGTCTAAAGCTATTTCTAGCTTAGTGGTTACGGCCCTAGCTCCCTGGCGCATGCCTTTTAGTAATGCCATGTCAGCCTTAGCTCTCAGCACAGGGTTTTTCCAACTGACTTTTACCTTAGGAGGCAAAAGTTGAAGAGAAGCTTTAAATCCATCCATTAGTTTTGTACCTCTCCACCTGTTAACTGTATCTGAACGCCGCCAATCTCTTGATAGATTATTTGATCGACGCCTTCTCCTCCAAAAACGCCGCTAGAGCGTTGAATCTTCGTGCTGGGCATAATTTGGTCCTGTCCAAAGCGAAACTGGCAGCTACGGCCTGCAGAAAGCCATGGAAACTGTGTCGTCACTTGAGCCCATGCTAACCCAGTCTCGTCTGATGTTGTCAGATCCCAGTCTGCAGCCACCGGAGCATATTCAAGGGCATACCCACGATAAAAGAAAGAATCTCCACTTGCTCCCGGTAACATCTCACCATTTAACTGAGACTCCAGTGGTAACTTTTTACCTCCTGACGAGACGCCAGTCCCCTGAGACCTTTTGATAAATAGTTTGACTAAGTAGGCGTTCGCTTGGGAAGTTACCCACCGGCCACCGACTTGCGTGACTGTGCCCTCATCTGGGACCAGCAGCCGCCCGTTCTCATAAACCAATAGCGGGGATGCCATGCGTCTCTGACTTAGTCCACCTAGTCTTCCAGTATAACTCCGTTAATTATTGTTTTCTACATTTTGAACACGAACTGATTTCGCCTTGAAGATACACAGCATAAGCTGCATTCATCTTAGTAAAACTATTGCAACCCGTACACCAAGCGTCAACAGTGTCAGTTTTTCCAACTGATCGCATAAGCTCTCCTATGGGACCTTCGTTCATCTCAGGGTGAATGTCCATAGGGAAGATCTAAGTTGATTACAGGTTACCAGAGAGCCATTTAAGAGCGAATCAAGGCTGTAGTCGATCCTACGCCACCCAGATAGGCACTCAAACAAGTGCAGAATGCAAAGATTTGAGATAATTCATATTGAACACGATTCTTCTCTGACTCTGGACCGGTCAATCCACTACTAGTAACCTCCCACTTAAGGACATCGGCTTCAATAAGGGTTTTACCTTCGGTATTACTAAGATTTTGAGTACTTTGAGCCGCATCGGCTGCGTCATAATCAACTAAAAGGTCTATAACATCCTGTTGTGCCTGCGTAGACATCGTTTGCAGGTCATTCATACACGTAATAGTGCAATCCTGAACATAACTGCCAAAAGGAAGACCTAAAGCCTTGATAACTTTATAATCATCACCAGAACTCCAAAGTCCGGTCGTATCAAGAACAGCCATTTGGCACACTATGCGGTCAAAGCTAGGGTTCCAGCGGTATAATGAAGCAAACGGGACCTGCGCTAAATTCTAAAACCGTGCTAAATCTTTCATTAGGATTACTGTTAGCTGTTAGATGCCGACAAAAAGACGCAGTATTGCAAATACTAACTAAAATCTATCATTTTATGGAAGAGGATCAAGCAAAAAATACTATGAATCGACTTATTTACCTCCTTGAACCACAAGAACGAGATTGGTTAAGGGATTTAGCTTGATTTTATTTATCCCTGCCCCCTTGGATACAAAAATCCAGTACTTGGCCTGCTAGATCCTCCTCCCCCTCCTCCAGCCCATTCACTCTGACTGAGAACCGAAGAGCCAATCTTAATTGCGGCTACTGACGTTACAGTGAAGGCACTTGAATCCATATTCACGCCTGCAAGTGAAATATTCGTGAAAGTCAAAGTGTTGTCGGCTGCCATATCAAGTAAAAATAGGTTCGGTAGTGCCAAAGTCAAGCACAAAAGTAGGTTTGACTAAGCTCCCTGACATGTAATAATAATACTTATTATCAGTACTATTCTGAATTAATTGACCATTTCCTATGTCACAGTTTGCGGAATCAACAGTGCCGTTGGATGGCATTATCACTCCTTGATCACTCGCTCCACCGGGAATACAAGGCGTAGGATAAGCTATACCAGAACTACCATAGCCAGTCCTACTATAGTTAAATCCTGCTCCCTCGAAAAGAAACGAACCCTCTAATCCTCCGTAAGTAGCGTCTCCAACGTTACTAATATTAGGAAATAAACTATACTCGGCAGAACTGCCGGCAGTAGCAAGCGGAGCATTACAAAAAGGTATCCCGTCAGAAGACTGAGTTGCAAATCCTACACACGTATTCGGATTGTCTGCCCCAGCTGCCCATGATAGCCCACGATATAAATTCCACTTCCCACTACCTACACCAGGCCAAAACCATTGGCCAACCTTTCCTTTCGTAACAAGAAATGCATCAGCCTTCTCATCACTCTCCCATATCCTCCAACTACCTAGAGTTGGAGCAGTACTTTGCCCCATAGCGTTACCTGTACTTAAATCTCCACTGTCCCCAGGTGTTGTTGAATATCTCTCGTTCTCATACTGAATACAAGTCGCGCTACTTGAAGATGACCAGTTATACCATAAATAACTACTCGATGTACTGCCCTTGATGTCATTAAACGTTAACTTTAATACCCTCTCATATGAATCACTACCAGCTCCAACCGTAAACCCTGTCTTCCCACTTAAATATGTATCGAAAAAATACGTCGTGAATGCATCCACAGACGACCCGTAAGTCGCATCTGCAGCTTGCGTATACGTTAAACTCCAGGTCATTGAAACCACTAAACCCTATGTCCAGCTAGTATACCTGTTTTGGAATTTTCTACAGATTTTCTGAGGGGTGTGCCTGCCGGGGCTTTCGCAGAAATCGGGGTGGGGGTGGGTAGGTATTTATACCTAGGCAATCCTACTCAATGTTAAGTTATATAACAATCGACCATGCTGAGTCGCAAGAGGCCAGCCCTCCTTTGTAGGATTAGGGAGTCCAAAAGGAATCAATCCAATGTTCACCTATCGTCAGTCTGCTTCAGATTTCGCCACCGTGCTGCTCTGCGGATCAAATGCCGTCGAGCGCTGTGCTCTTGCGGTTCGCGTCCTGAAGGGTCAAGGCCTCCCTGCTACCGGTTACAACAATAAGGCCGCGCAGATCGACCAGATCCATCGCGCAATGCATCACCGCTCACATCAAACCGAGTATTAAGCCTTGTTGACGGGGTCGCTAATCGATCCCGTTTCTTTCTATATTGACCAAGACATCAACAGGAACCAGCCATGCACTCATTTTCGAAAGCCGCCGCCATCCTCGCGCAACTGACCTTTGACGAGATCAGGGAGCAGTTAGACCTAGCAGGCCTCGAGGGCATTACTGAAATGGACAATGAGCAGGTCTACAATCTCGCGATCAAATGCATCGGTGACGATATGGCCAACGATTGAGAAATGTTAACGGGCCGGATTCTGGCCCCGATCATCAACTAGATTCAAACCGAACACTCAAAGGATTCTATCCATGTCTTATCAGAATCGACTCAACATCAAATCGATCTACGATCTCGCGACAATCAAAGAGAGAGAAGATGGCCGCCTATGGTATCCGCAAGCCCTCCGAATCGCTCGTGGCTTGGCTGCTCGGTATTACGTCTCTCTGGAATGTTCAGCTGGCGTCCTGGCTGCTTTGAGCCCTAGGAATAAATGGGCGCGGAACTGCACGGATTGTGAAGCAATGTTAAGCCTTTTCAAGGCAGATCCTGAATCGGCAGCTGCCTACAAGGCCTGCACATTTGGAGCTAATAAAAAGAAAGCGTTAAGAATTTTAACAGAGAATCCAATTAAGTCTGAGCGGGTCCTGGAGATCCTGAGCGGGCCAAAACTTAAAGAATTCTATAGCTGCATTATGGGCATACCTGAGATCTGCATAGATGGGCATGCTTTCTCGCTATGGGATGGTGGGCGAATCACGCTGGCCAAGATTCCGTCAATAGGCATCAAGTTGAGAAGAGAGATCAAGAATGACTACGCGTCAGTCGCAACAGATCTCAATATCCGAGGATCTGAGCTTCAAGCGATAACGTGGGTGACATGGCGTCGTATCCATAACGTTGTTTGATACGATGGCTGAATTATTCTTGCTGGCGATTATTCTTCTGATCCTGGCAATCAAGCGATCAGGATTCGGATCAACAATTGAACCTTATCAGCATCCATCACTTAGACAAACACGATCAAAATTCGTATCACCACCGCCACCTAGTAAGAAAGCTTACCGAGGTCCTGACGGGATACGAACCAAGCCAAACCGCCACAATCGTAACAGAATGAAACATTAAGATATATCAATAATCCGGTTTAACTGCCGGATTTTTGTTATATTAGGTTCAGCGAGAAAAACACTCGCTAAATGTTATTTAACCCCACAACCCAAAATGAAACTTTTCTTCCAAATCTGCTCACTAATTCACACCTTCAACCTCGCCACTATTCTAAAATCAGTAGCGTTCCCTTTCGTGTTACTTTATGTCATCTATTTTGAAATAATTGACTCACTCTCAAGTTCAGCCACTAAATTACATTTAGTAGAATTACCTAAACCTTACATTAGTCCTCTACTAGATCTTCACAATCAACTTGAAACCTTAACTGTTAAGAATCTCCGCGAAATTACGGGCATTAAAAAGAGGCTAACTAAAACCGCACTAATTGAGGCTTACTTGATCACCTCCTAAGTTACATTTAGTAGAAATGCCTAGTTGTTAATCAACTGGGCTATTTTTTTTGCTATTTGACTAGTACATTTGTTCTAGGTATTTATACCTAGGTATTTTTGCCTAGTACATTTGTTCTAGGTATTTATACCTATGACAGTTCAGAATTGGCATAGGTATTTTTACCTAGGTATATTTGCCTAGGTATTTATACCTAAAGTAGTACAGGTGTACTATCGAAATGAGAATCATTCTCACTTCTGAGAGTAGTACATTTGTTCTAGGTATTTATACCTAGTACAAGTGAACTCCGTTCACTATCATATGTGAATTTTTTACACTTTTTGCAACTTTTTGTGAAGCCAGCCACCAGGCCTGGGGCCGCAACAATTCGTAATGTTAAGACTTGTGGCGTGAAGAATTGTTACAAGGAATTGACAAATCGGAAGGGCGAAGCCCGTCCCCCCGCCCACAACACTACAAAAACACACCCCTTAAAAATCGCCCACAACACGTCTATACTTATATGTATGATACATTCCACCACACAAGGCCATCGAGCATGACACAGAGCCTTACAGACGCCTCTGACGTGCGATATAAGCTTTATGGCCATCAGAGCAATCCAAAGCTTTCAGTGGTCAATTCTTACGGATTTAGCCTCAAATTCTACTACCCATATATTTGTAGTTGTATTAGAATCTTTATATATAAGTATAGTTCTTCAAATTGAAGATCGATGTTCTTCACCATGAAGATGTTTGGTCTTCAAATTGAAGATGATTTTTTTACTGTAAGGTCTTCAAATTGAAGATGATTCACCGCTGATGGCAAAGAAAAAAGTTTTACAAAAAAAAGTTTTAGAAAAAAAGTTTTCAAATTACAGAATTCAAAAAGGCCTTTGCGTCGT
>Ga0208793_1000056_pt1 | contig 67210 bp, 76 predicted proteins | sample 17_taG_FD_184092 | JGI IMG/M metagenome (GOLD analysis project Ga0208793, IMG submission 184092) | Marine viral communities from the Subarctic Pacific Ocean - 17_ETSP_OMZ_AT15314 metaG (SPAdes) (version 2) | ecosystem: Environmental > Aquatic > Marine > Oceanic | place: Pacific Ocean | collected... | reverse complement strand
TGCCCAAGGTGGACAAGGAGATAAAGGCGAAATTGGTGCTCAAGGACCACAAGGACAAAAAGGTGATACTGGAGCAACTGGACCACAAGGTGCAACTGGACCACAAGGTGCAACAGGCCCAACTGGAGCCAAAGGACAAAAAGGTGAAGTAGGTGCCCAAGGTGGACAAGGTGCTAAAGGACAGAAGGGCGAGATTGGTGCAACTGGACCTCAAGGTGCAACAGGACCTCAGGGTGGTACTGGACCCACAGGTGCTAAAGGACAAAAAGGTGAAGTAGGTGCCCAAGGACCACAAGGTGCTCAAGGTGCCCAAGGTGGACAAGGAGATAAAGGCCAAAAAGGTGCTCAAGGTCCACAAGGACTACAAGGTGTAGTAGGACCGACAGGTCCTTCAGGTAATCCATTCCCGGGTGGTACGTTCAGTGGCGACATTACTACTAGAAATATTATAGCAACTGGACCTTCAGGAACTTATAACATTGGATCAGGTACTGTTAAGTTCGGTACTATGTATGCAAATACATTTAATGGAACAGCAACAGCGGCTCAATATGCTGACTTGGCAGAAGTTTACAAATCAGATGCAAATTATGAACCAGGTACTGTACTAATAATTGGTGGCGAAAGTGAAGTTACTATATCAGACGAAGCAGGCAGTTACAAAGTAGTAGGTGTTGTTAGCACAAACCCAGCATACTTAATGAACAGTGAAGCAGACGGTGTTGCAGTAGCATTACGCGGTAGAGTACCATGTAAAGTTACAGGTAATGTCAACAAAGGTGATATACTAATTGCTAGTGATACTCCAGGACACGCAATGGTAGGTGCTATGTCGCACTCACTAAGTCCATTACAGATTATTGGTAGAGCATTAGAAACTAAAACAGATGCTCAACCAGGCGTAATTGAAATCTTAGTCTAACTCCAAAAAAATCATAATATACGATAAATAGTTGTACTTGCCCCTATTGGCTAACTTATGTATTTCGGGCATACATATTAAAAAGTAGTCAAAATCTTCTAGGTTGCACACAACACATACAACATTTCAGCAACCAATATAATTTATCGATAAAAAATATTATTTAATTTAGGAGAAAAATAATGGCATACGCGATTCAAAGAAGAAGAGGTACAGCCACAGAACATAATTCCTTTACGGGTCTAGCAGGTGAGATCACGATTGATACCACCAATAACACCATCCGAGTTCACGACGGTAGCACGGCTGGTGGTCATAGACTTGCAAAATACTCAGAAATCAATACCCAAGAAAACATCGAAGATGCAGTAGGTAATTTACTTACAGCAGGTGCTGGTATTAGTTTAAGTTATGATGATGCCAATGGCACATTAACAATTACTAATACTACATCAGCAGGTGATATTGAGAGTGTTACAGCAGGAGATGGTTTAAGTGGCGGAGGTACTAGTGGAGCAGTTTCACTAGCACTCGACCTTAACGAACTAACAGCGGCGGCAGTAGATGTAAGTGCAGACAGCATTGCAATCATTGACGCAACTGACAACAGTTCAAAGAAAGAAAGCATTGCAGACTTGGCGTCTGGAATGGCAGGAACAAACTTAACTGCTTCTTCAGGAACACTAGGCATTGCTGATTCAGTAATCAGAGGCAAAATTAGTGTAAGTGGAGATTTAAGTTACGACAATAGCACAGGTGTAATTAGTTTTACTAATGACGCAGGTGACATTGAAGGCGTTACAGCAGGTGACGGTCTTAGCGGTGGCGGTACATCAGGTACTGTTTCTTTAGCATTAGACTTGAACGAATTAACAGCCGCTTCAATTGATGTAGCAAACGACAGTTTTGCAATCATTGATGCAAGTGACAACAGCAGTAAAAAAGAAGCGATTGCAGATTTTGTATCAGCAATAGCAGGAACAAACATAACAGCAACAAATGGTGTATTAAGTTCAACAGCAGACATTTCCGGTGTAACAGCAGGTTCTGGTTTAACTGGTGGCGGTACATCAGGTACAGTTTCAATTGATGTTGATCATGAATCATTCTCAGGAAACTTAATACCAAGTGCAAACAATACATACCAATTAGGTAGTGCAACTAATGTGTGGAAAGACGTATTTGTAGGTCCAGGATCTTTATACGTTAACGGACAGCAAGTACTATCTGATAACTCAGGTACAATTCAAGTTAGTGCATCTAACAACCAGAACATCAGTATTTTAACAACTGGTTCAGGTGATGTTGAAATTACATCAGGTGGTTCTATTCAGTTGAAATCAGATGTTGTTCTAAGTGCAGGTAAAACTATTTCACAATCAGGTGGTCTTGTACAAGGTGCTAACATCAATATGAACAGCAACAGTATTAACAACTTAGATGATCCAGTTGCGGCACAAGATGGTGCAACAAAGGCATACGTTGATGCTCAGTTGGCAACTAAAGACGCATTAAGTGAATTAAGTGGCGACACAGATGATGTATCAGAAGGTTCAACTAACTTATACTTTACAAATGCAAGAGCAGATGCTAGAGTTACAGCAACGTTACCAAACACAGATAGTTTAAGTGAAGGTTCAAGTAATTTATACTATACTGATGCTAGAGCAGACGCAAGAGTCGATGCTAAATTGGCATCAGATGTAGTAATTGGCGGTGACTTAACAGTTAACGGTACAACAACAACTGTAAACTCAGCAACAGTTCAAATTGATGATAATGTATTCCGTGTAAACAGTGATGGTGCATCAGTAGATGCAGGTTTTGAAGCCAACATTGCAGGTACAATGAAATCATTATTATGGGACGTATCAGAAAGTGAGTGGACATTTGGAACAGAAAATGTTAAAGCAAGTACTTTTGAAGGTGCATTAACAGGTGATGTTACAGGTACAGTTAGCAGTATTGCTAACCATGACACTGATGACGTATCAGAAGGTTCAAGTAACTTATACTTTACTAACGCAAGAGCAGATGCTAGAATTAGTAATGCTATTGTTGATGAAGATAACATGGCATCTAATAGTGCTACACAAATACCTTCACAACAATCTGTTAAAGCATACGTTGATTCACAAGTTGCAGGTAAAGATAATACAGACGAAATCACAGAAGGTTCAAGTAACTTATACTTTACAAATGCAAGAGCAAGATCAGCCGTTAGTGTTTCAGACGCAGGTGGCGATGGTTCATTAGCATATAACAGTTCTACTGGTGTAATTACATATACAGGCCCAAGTGCCGCAGAAGTAAGAGCACACTTTGGTGGTGGAACAGGTATTAGCATATCAAGTGGTACTATCAGCACTGATGACAGTGGTATTGATCATGATGCTTTAAATAATTTTGTAGCAGACGAACATATTGCTCACTCAGATGTAAGCATAACAGCAGGTGCTGGTTTAACAGGTGGTGGTACAATAGCCGCTACTAGAGATATTGCCGTTGGAGCAGGTACAGGTATTACTGTAAATGCTAACGATGTTGCAGTAAACATGGGTGCTTTTAGTACATCAGACCTATCAGAAGGTTCTAATAAGTATTACACCGATGAAAGAGTAGACGACAGAGTTGCTAGTTTAGTAACAGACGGTGCTGGTGTTAGTGCAGTATACAACGATACAAATGGTACATTAACATTTAATATCCAAAATAGTGTTGCAGGTGCTGGTTTAACTGAAAGTACAGGTGTTATAAATGTTGTAGGCGGAGATGGTCTAACAGCAAGTGCTAACAGCCTAGACGTTGATAGTACAGTTGTAAGAACAAGCGGTACACAAACTATTGCAGGTGCTAAAACATTTAGTAATGATATTGTAATGAACGGTGACTTAACAGTTAACGGTACAACTACAACAATTAATTCAACTACTGTTTCTACAGGTGATAACATTATTGTACTTAACAGTGATGTTACAGGTACTCCAAGTGAAAACGCAGGTATCGAAGTTGAAAGAGGTGATTCAACTAATAAACAGTTCCAGTGGAATGAGACAACCGATAGATGGGTAGCAGATGCTCCTCTACAAGGTGCTGGTTTCTATGCTGATACAACACAAATTGTTGATTCATCCGGTAACTGGGTAGGTCCAAACTCAGGACTAAAAGGTGAAGTTGGCCCACAAGGTCCACAAGGACAGAAAGGTGCCACAGGTGCTCAAGGTGCCCAGGGACCAACTGGTGCAACTGGCCCACAAGGAGACACTGGCGCACAAGGTCCACAGGGTGCTCAAGGTAGTAAAGGACAAAAAGGCGAAATTGGTGCTACAGGTCCTCAAGGTGCTACAGGTCCTCAAGGTGCAACAGGCCCTCAAGGTGCAACTGGTCCACAAGGTCAGAAAGGTGCTCAGGGTGGTACTGGTGCTCAGGGTGGTACTGGTCCAACAGGTCCACAAGGTGCTCAAGGTCCACAAGGACAGAAAGGTGCCACAGGTGCTCAGGGTCCACAGGGTGCGACTGGTCCAACAGGTCCTTCAGGTAATCCATTCCCAGGCGGTACATTCAGTGGTGATATAACCACAAGAAACATTGCCGCAACTGGTCCTTCAGGAACATATAATATTGGTTCAAGTAGTGTTAAATTTGGTACTATGTACGCAAACACATTTAACGGTACAGCGACAGCGGCCCAATATGCTGACTTGGCTGAGAGATATTCATCAGATGAAATCTTAGAGCCTGGTACAGTTGTATGTTTTGGTGGTGAAAAAGAAGTTAAAGCATGTGAAGAAGCAAATCATCATAGTGTAGCAGGAGTTGTTAGTACAAATCCAGCACACTTAATGAACAGTGAAGCAGGCGATAACGACAGCCATCCAGCAATAGCATTAGCAGGTAGAGTACCTGTTAAAGTTGTTGGTCCTGTAGTCAAAGGTGACTTACTTGTAAGTTCCGATGTTAAAGGACATGCAAAGGTAGACAACGATGCTCCAGCAGGTAGAATACTTGGTAAAGCAATGGAAGATACTGATGTAGGTGAACATATTATTGAAGCATTAATTAACTTAATGTAATAAGTTTACAAAACTTTAGAAAGGGTCTTTTTAGGCCCTTTCTTTTTGACTAAATTTAGATAAATACTCATGTAGAGAGTAACACACACACTCCACACAATAATAAAAACTTTACAAACAGAGTGTGCATAAATGGAAGATATATTTAAGTTAATAGCGGAGGTAGGTATGCCTATTGCTGGAAGTTTCGCAATGGGGTACTTTATATTTCTGACTATCAAGCAAATGATGGCAGGCGTCGTTGGTCAAGTCAAGACGCTCACAAGTTTCTGTGAAGCCTTAACAACTAGAGCAAGAGTAATGAGTAACGAGATGGTTAAGATAGATCTTCTTGTTAGTAGTGCTTTGGAATTAAGACCAGATATTGATAGAATTGCAAGAGCAGAAAATTTTGTCGAAGACGGTAAAGTGGATAGCAGGAGAGATTAATGGACCTAGTAGCACTTATAAATGAATATGGTTTTCCGGTTGTTGCAGTTGTTGGTTTAGGATACTTTATATACTATGTATGGAACTTTATGAACCAAGAAATAAAACCAGCACTAGGCGATATGCACATGGCTTTAATTAGATGTATTGATCAAATGAGAATGTTAGATCAGGATCAAATACGTTTACAACAAAAAGTTAATGTTGTTTTAGAATATAGAGCAACACAAAAACTTTTGCAAGAAGCAAAAGAAAAAGAAAAATTAAAACAGATGAAAGATTCAGGAGATGAATAATATGAAAGTTAATGGCACACAATTAGGGATTTTGGTTATGATGACTTTCTTTGTAGGGCAATGTTATGCCGATGAAATAAAATTTAAATTTAAAAATCCTAGTTTTAGTGGACAAGGAACTGGTGCTCATTATTTAACTATTGAGAATCAGGAAAAGTCACGTAGAGATAAAATAAAAGCAGACATAGAAGCGGCGTTAAAGTCGGCCGAAAGAGCAGACCAAAACAGCACAATCAACAAGTTTATTAGAAATTTAGAAAGCAGAATTTACAGTCAAATTTCTAAGGGCCTCGTTGACAGCATGTTTTGTGATCCAGCAACTGTTATAGAATGTACAGGTGCAACGGAAGGTTCTTTTAGTATAGAAGGTAACACAGTTACTTATGTTGTAACAACAAATGCAGATGGCTTAGATGTAATTGTTATGACTATTGTTGATCCAGATGGAACAATAACAGAAATAGAAATACCAATTGGTATAGGACAAATATCGGGCGGATAAGACTTGACTAAAAATATTTTAATAGCATTAGTAGGTGTTTTATATTTAAGTGGATGTGCAAGTGTTGCCATACCTGGCGACGAAGTTTGCCGTACAGACTTTCTTGAGTGTGTAGAAGAGCCCAAGAAAGTAGAACTACCTACATATAGAAAACTTAGATATTTGCCACCGGCAGAAGTTATGCCTGTGGTTGCTATATATACATTTGGTGATGGAACAGGACAAAGAAAAAGCCAAGACGGAGTTGCTAGTTTTAGTACAGCAGTTACGCAAGATGCAAAAAGTTTATTAGTAGACGCTCTAAAGGCGGCAGGTTCAGGAGAGAATCCAAAAGGAACTTGGTTTAGAGTAGTTGAAAGAGGCCTAGGTTTAGATAACCTAGTCAGAGAAAGACAGATAGTTCGAAGCACTCGTTCAGAGACTGCCAAACAGGCAGGACTAGATGAGTTCCAAGAACTACAGCCAATGTTATTTGCTGGAATGATATTAGAAGGTGGTGTTATAGGGTACGACACTAATATTGAATCAGGTGGTACAGGGGCAAGATATTTGGGTATTGGAACAACAAACCAATATCGAAGGGACAGTATAGTGATATCACTTCGTGCTGTAAGCACACTCACAGGCGAAGTAATATTAAACGTGCAAACACAGAAGACCGTTTTAAGTTCAGGCCAAGCAGGAGATGTATTCAGATTTTTAGACATGGATACTAAACTCCTCGAACTTGAAAGCGGCATGACACAGAATGAAAGTGTAACATTTGCAGTAAGATCAGCGATCGAAGCCGCGGTGTTAGAACTAATTAAGCAGGGTGATGAAAGAGGTTATTGGAAGATAGTTTATCCCGAGGATTGGGACGATCAAGTTGCCGCTCAAGAACAGGCATACTGGATGAGTCTCAAAGAATCAGGTATTCTTCCTGACGAGGAAGATGAAAAACAATTCTCTAAAGATCCAGGATCATTACCACTTTGGAAGAAAGTTCTTCTAAAGAATAAAAAACCAATATTGGAGAAAAATAATGAAGATAATTAAAAACTTAGCGGTTAGTGTCTTCGCATTAATAGGACTTATGTCTAATCCAGTACTTGCTGACGATAACGAAGTGTTAATAGAACAAGAAGGTGATAACCTTACATTAACAATTTTACAGGCAGGTACAGGTAACACAGTATCAGGTAATGCTACACAGGGCAGTGACTTGATACTTACTGGTAACAATATAATATTAGACCTTATACAAGACGGTGACAACAATGATTTCTTTGGTGCACTTGTTTTGGACGGATCAGGATCAAGTGTACTAGATTTTTACAATCTAGGAGATGGTAACATTTTTGATTTTGATGTAGGTGATAATAGTGCCGACAATGCTGATATGCTTTCAAGCATTCAGGGTGACGGTAACATATTTGACATAGGCGTCGGTGAGAACGCACAGGCAGAAAGTTTAAACTTTGATTTAGTAATACTAGGTGACAGAAACGATTTCGATTCATCATTTACTAACAGTAAAGTTTGGGCGACACAAGGCACAGGTGAATCCTGTGGAACAAACTGTACAGGTACAAGTGCAATGGTAGGTATCATAATCGATGCAGACAACGTTGTATGGAACTTTGACATCACAGGTGATGACAATGACTTTGCTACAAAGCAAAGTGGAAACGGTGGTCACAGTTTAACAGTAGACTTAACAGGTAGTGACGGAGATTTCCAGTTCACTCAGGATATGACTACAACTTGTACTAGTGCTTGTAATGGCGTAATCAACTTAGAATTAGACAGCGAAAATGCTTCAGTTAGTATTAAACAAACCGACTAAATTATTAGTTGCAGTTTTACTAATTGCAATAGGAAATATATATGCCGCTGATTCACAGGCAATTGGCGGCGTGTTTGAGCAAAGTGGTAACCCTGGTAGTATTGTTAGGACCACAGGCGAAGAATTAACAGCAAACATAGATACAGGCATACAGAGTTACGATAACGTAGAAACAGAAAACGGCAGACTTAAAATAAAGTTTGTAGACGAAACACAAATTAGTTTAACAGAGCATACACTAGTAGAAATTACTGAATATGTGTATGACCCAAATCCAAGCAATAGTAAAATGGCAATGAATTTTGTGCAAGGGACTGCAAGATTTGCCACAGGAGGATTGGGATTAGTACCAAGAGAAAATATACAGATACAAACTCCTACTGCAAGTATAGGCATTAGGGGAACTGACTTTACTACCACAGTTGACGAACTGGGTAGAAGTTTAGTTATTTTGTTACCAGATGCCAACTGTACGGATACGGTTAAATTAGAACAAGGATGTGGGCCATCTGGTAGTATAACAGTTACTAATGCAGGTGGAACAGTAACATTAGAAGAAGCCTTTCAAGCAGTAATGGTTAGTACATTTGAACAATCACCGACACAACCAGTTGTATTAGTAGACTTGGATTTAAACCAAATAGACAATATGTTTATTGTGAGCGAACCAAAAGAAATAACAGTAGCAAAAGAAGAACAAGTACAAGAACTAAAAGGTGATGGCGGACTATTAGACTTTAACGGATTAGACGTAGACCTTTTAGAAATAGAAGGATTAGACGAACAAGCAGAACGAGAATTAGAATTTACAGAATTAGACATAAACTTTTTAGATGTTGACTTTTTAAGAGATTTATTAGAGATTATGGAAGAAGCAGATGGTTTAGCAGGAAGGGACGAAGGCGGTGCAGGAGATAAACTAGTAGACAGAGCATTTGGATTACAAGCAGATAACCAGTTTAATATTATACCTGACTTAGATGGCAAGGTATTCTTTTTAAGGCAAGGTACTAACTATGTTAGTTTGAAAATAAAAAGAGGTAATTCAGGACAAATAGAAATAAGTGATAAAGATTTAGGAGATACTGTAATGTGCCTTAATGAATGCGAAGGCATATTCATAAGTATCACACAGGAATAAATAGTATTATGAATATAGACAAAAGATTAAATGAGATGAAACCAAAAGATACACCACTATTAGTATTAGGCTATATTATATTGGGTATGTTTTTATTAATACCTTTATCAGCAAATGCAGATGATAACGAAGTATTTTTAGGTAACATAAGTGGTGACAATTTAGAACTAGATATACTACAAGCAGGTACTGATAACACAGTCACAGGTATAACAGAGTCAAGTCAATTTGCAGGAGACGACAATGCCTTACACATTATGCAAATAGGCACTGGAAATTTGTTTGAAGGTAATTGGTCCAGTGGCGGTCTTAATAGTTTAAAAGTATTCCAAGGTGGTGGCGGTAACGATAATTTTGTTAGATTAACAGGATTTGGAACAAACAACACAGGACTTGTACTACAAGGTATGCACTCGGACGGAACTATTGACGCAGATGAAACAGGCGATCACGAAGCATATTGGACCGTAACAGGTGACTACAATGAGTTTTCCAGTTTTCAAACAGACACCAACCGAGGCAATGGAAGTGGAGACAGTCATCACTTAGCACATATAATTGATGGCGACTACAATGATGTTTGGCATAGGCAAAGAGGCAAAGCAGGACACGACGGTTTTATAGAAATCACAGGCGATTACAATGATGTGCTTTTAGACCAAAAAGGCAATGGTGGTAAAAAATGGGCAGACATAGTTTTAGACGGAGATGGACATAGTGTTGATATAAATCAACGTGGTACAAATTATGCATCAGCGGCAGTTGATTTAACATTTGGTACAGGTGCTTACACATTTGATTTATCACAGAATGTCACATCAGCAACAGCAACATACTCACTTACAGGTATATGTAATAACTCAGGTGGCTGTTCAGTAACAGTAAATCAAAACAACTAGTCGGTTGACATATTACAAAAAATCTATTATAATGTAATAACCTATGAAACATATGATCAAGTGGCTGAAAATAACAGCCGGAATAAACTTATATTTGTCAGTGGTAATGACACTGGTATTTTTGACCTTGTTATTTGCAATAGTAACAGATTATAATTTAACTAACGCAGATGAGTATATCAGATTCATACTCAAACAAGAACTAGAAAATGCTGAGCAAAGTAACTAGCAGTTTAAAATGGTATGCTGGTGCAATAGCATACGGACATTTATTATTGTTGATAGCATTATTTCCCATGTACTTTTTTGTTTTATTTTTATTCGTTGTGCCTTTGTTGTGGCTTTTCATAGCATATTATATGGTGTATAATTATGCACAACGTGAAGGCATAGATTGGCCTAATACACCTATCTATTTGTTTGAACCTAATGAGTACGACCCTCATATTAGACCATTTATATTATACCATGATTTAGAACCTTTAGACATGTTTGGAGATTATGAACCACGTTACTAAGTACACAAACAGTTTGAGAAACTATGCTATTGCTGTAGCAAGTGCTCACGTAGTAGTATTGGGTTGGTTGTATCCACAAGTTTTAATAACAATAGTTGTTCCACCAATAATATTCTATTTGCTTTTCTTATATTGCGAATTAATGTACGAAATTGAAGTAGGAACTAGATTGAGATTAATAAAAGCAATCAGTGAAGCAGACAACCCAATCACAAAAGACGTACTAACGTGGGAATTGATATTACACGAAGAGCATAGTATATTTGGAAATGCTTCAAATGATAGGTTAGGGTTTTAATTTTATGATAAATATATTATGTTATAATAACAGATGGTTTTATAACACTTATATATAAGGAGAAAACATATGAAAGAATTTAAAAACATGTTCTTTGGTATATTTTTTGTTATCTTCGCTCAAGGATGTGCTACAGTTGGTACCATCAATGAAGCAGTAGTAGAAGGCATAGCCGATACTACAGACACAGTTTTTACTGGTGTCTCTAAAGTAACAGGCGCAGTTGTTAATGAGGCAGGAAATGCCTTACAAACAGGTGCTGAACTAGGCGTTGGCATAGTCCAAGGTGCTGGTGATATTGTTGCTGGTTCAGTCGAAGTTGTTGCTGATTCTGTAAATGAATCTACAGACGCAGTTCAAGACGATAAAGAAGAAGCAAAAGAAGAGCCAAAAAAGTAAGACGCTCATTCTTTAAACCCTTTGTGTTTTTTAAAAAGCAGGAAGGTATAGCAACACCCTCGAAAGAGAGTGAGCAGGTGACTGACGAGGATATTAAACAATTGATTGAGGAGGTTAAACTTCTAAAAGCAGTTATGGAATATTGCTCCAAGAATCCTAAGGAATGTGAATAAGTTATTATTACTTTTACCTATCATGATATTTCCTCTGTTAGCAATAGCAGAGGAACATATCGTTAAGTTAGATCTAACTTACAAAATGCCAATAGACTTTAACTATTGTGACAACAATCCCCCAGAGTGCGAGCCACTGCCACCCTTAGTACCAAAATTTGATATGCGTGAAGGCGCAACAAATAAACAATGGGCAATATTTTGGACATTCCAAATATTAGATGTATACTCTACATCAAAAGCATTACAGTACGATTGTATAAAAGAAGTAAATCCGTTGTTTACAGACTCGCCTAGTAATACTAGATTAGTATTAACAAAAAGTGTACTACTTATACCTGGCTTACTTTACAATGATTACTGGAAAAACGTAGACCCTGAAGAACTAGATAATACTAATATGTTATATGCGGCAGTTGTTGGAAATAATTTTAGGTTACTAAAGAGAGCCAAACGAGATTGCAATAGAATAAATTAACAATAAATACATCTGTGTTAAAAGAAAAAGTAATAGACATAACTCACTACTCGGATAGACTATTCAGTTTTAAAACTACTCGAGATAAAACATTTAGATTTAAAAATGGCGAATTTGCTATGATAGGTCTTGATGTAGATACCACAGTCAAAGGCAGACCATTACCTAAAAAGATTATGAGAGCATACAGTATTGTGAGTACAAATTACGATGATCATTTAGAATTTTTAAGTATTAAAGTTCCTGATGGTCCACTAACAAGCAAATTGCAAAATATACAAGTAGGTGATGAAATACTTGTGAACCCAAAAGTAACAGGCAGTTTAGTTGTAGATTATTTAACACCCAAAGAAAATTTAGTTATGTTAGCAACAGGCACAGGCATTGCACCTTTTGTCAGTATAGCACAAGACCCTGAAACATACAGCAGATTCAAACGTGTTTACTTATTTCATACTGTGAGAAATGTAAATGAAATTACATACGAAGAAAAACTAAATACTATAGCAGAAGATATGCCTTTTGTTTATATACCAACTGTAACAAGAGAAGAATATAAACGTGAAGGTAGGTTTTGGCAATACATAGAGCACTTATTACCAAATGGATTTTTAAAAGAAAGAGACGGTGTTATGGTATGTGGTTCTCCAAGTATGAATAAAGAATGTCGTTCATTTTTTACTACTCTTAATTGGCAAGAGGGCAACACAGGTGAAATGGGCGACTTTATGTTAGAAAGAGCATTTGTAGATTGATGGATTCAGACAAAATTATTAGTGCCTTGCAAAAAGGCGTTGTTACAATCGTTTTTGAAAAAATAGATACAGGGGAAATTCGTACAATGCCCTGCACATTAAATAACGATATATCAGGACAATCATTAAAAATTAAAAAGTACTCTAGTCCAGATGCAGTAGTATGTTGGGGCCTTGACGTAAAAGCATGGCGAGATGTTAGAGTTAATACTATAAAAGAATGGTACGAAGGATATCCTAAAGAATGAAATGGCTATACAGTGGCTATGCTGTAATTTTATCAATAGCACTATTGTTAGGTTTACAAGTTGCAGACCCTACGCCAATTAAAAATTTAAGAAATCAAACATTCGACGCCTATCAGCAACTAGACGAAATTAAGCAAAGTAACGAAGTTGTTATTGTAAACATAGGAGAAAAGAGTTTACAACAATGGGGACAATGGCCTTGGCCAAGGCAAAACTTTGCCCAACTAATCCATGACCTAAGACAGAAGAACCAAGGCATAATTGGACTTACAGTTATGTTTCCAGAAGCAGATAGGTTTGGCGGCGACCCTACATTAGCAAGTTGGTTGAAAGGCAACGGTATTGTGTTATCACAAACACCAAGTACAAGAGGTGTTAAAACAACAGGACCTCATATAGGTACAGGAGTTATTGGACCTACAAAGGCACAAGACTTTTTATTAACATGGCCTAACTTAGTAACAAACATACCCGAATTAGAAGCAGAAGCATTTGGCATAGGTGTCAACGCCTCCGCTCCGCAACCCGATTTTGTAACAAGAACATATCCATTAGCAATAGGAGTAGAAGGAAAAATATATCCTAGTTTTGCAATAGAGATGTTGCGAGTACAAACAGGCAAACCCAGTTATATAATTAAAACAACAAATATAGGAATAGATGAATTTGCTGTTCCGCCATTTGATCCAATAGTTACATTACCAAAAGGTGATGCATATATACGTTACAATAATACATTTGAAGAAGTAGAATATGTAGACATAAACAGTTTGCCAAATATGGGTGGCAAATTTGTAATTGTGGGCGTTACAGCAGAGGGTGTTGCTAACCCTGTGCCTACTCCAAGAGGCAATATGTATCCACAGCATATACAAGCACACATGCTACAAAATTTTATAGATGGATCAAACATACAGCGGAACCAAGTATCGCCGCTTATAGAACTTCTGTGTGCGTTGTGTGGCATGATTTTAATAGCCATCGCGGTGTATAGATTACCTTTACTGTGGACAGCACCTATTTCACTGCTGATTTTAGGTGGAGAAGCATATGGTAGTGTATGGTTATACCAAAACAAATTACAGTTAGTAGATGCTACTTTTCCTGTGCTAAGTGGCTTCTTAATTTTTACACAATCAGCATTTAATAACTTCTATAAACAATACAAATTACGTCAACAAATCAAAGGACAGTTTGGTACTTACATATCCCCGGACTATGTTGATATGTTAGTTAAAGATCCTAGTTTAATGAAACTAGGTGGCGAAAGAAAAGAAATGAGTTTTATGTTTGCTGACATAGTCGGCTTTACGCCCATATCAGAAAAGTATATGAAAGCAGATGACCCAGAAGGATTAGTAGAACTAATAAACAGTTTCTTAGATAAAATGACTAAGATAGTTTTGAAGAACGGCGGTACAATAGACAAGTTCATGGGCGACTGTATAATGGCGTTTTGGAATGCACCTTTACCATGTGAAAATCATGCTGAGATGGCAGTTAAAACAGCAATAGAAATTGAACTACTTGGCGACGAACTAGAAAAAGAAATGGAACAACGTGGCTTGCCAAGAGTGAAATTTGGTACAGGTGTAAACACTGGTACATGTATTGTCGGCAACATGGGTGCTGAAACTAGATTGGATTATAGTGTTGTAGGTGATGCTGTAAACTTAGGTGCTAGACTCGAAGCACAAACAAGAGCAGAAGACACACCAATTATTGTTTCTGAATATACATACTTGCAATGCAGTGATATAGCATTTAGTAGCATAGGCGAAGTTACTGTGAAAGGTAAGGAAGAGCCAGTTAGAATGTATGCTCCATTATTTGATGGTAAAGTTAGAAAACTTTACAAGTAATTATTCGTCAGGTGACCAATGTTCCATAGAACGGAACACACTTCTTGCAGTAACTAGATCTTTTTTAAGTTCTATTAAATAAAGAAATTCAAAAGGCTTCTCGCCAATTTTTTCTAATGGGTAATGATATGTTGATGTTATATGATCTATTGCATTAATGTCTCTTTGCACACAATTAATAATAGTATTACGCCATTCTGCATCTTTAAACATATCTAGTACAAAAACATGTACATGACTTTCGGGGTTATAACTGTTCATTATATTAAGTAATTCGTAGTATAATGCTCGAATAGGATTTAAGTTTTCTCTGTACTTAGAACTAACAATAGGAAATTTCCATTTATCTTCTTTGGTACATTGATGTTTATAAAAATACAAGTACTCTTCCATAAACGATTCATAAATGTTTTCTTGACTTTTACGCAATCTACTAGCAAGTATGCGTCTTATTTTATTGAGAAGTTTGAGATGATACTCGGATAATGCACCTTTATACATACTATGCAAATCATCAGGATTCATGCGACCATCGATAAATTCGATTGGCACTTCGTTAGACTTTGCAAACTTTATCAGTAAGTTTTCTAGTCTTATCTTTTTAAAATCTATTATGTCTGGCATTTATGTAAATTTAATATAGTTTCAAGTTTTTCGTTACCTTTATTGTAACTTAAGGTTGCTCTGGCACCCTCGTGTAATGGCTTTGGCCATGTACCGATGTTTACCCAAGCATACCCACAACTTTCACCATTTAAATTTGGCATAAATTCGTGTTCTATGACTGCAACAAAACTATAATACATAAAGTTTTTGTCCTTACTTTGATAAACATCAATAGGATTTAGTTTATTAATATCTGGAACTAACCCTAATTCTTCATCAAGTTCACGTGTTAAGGCTTCATACGGTGACTCGCCTTTTTCAACAAGTCCTCCCCAAAACCCCCAAGTGTGTTTATGTCGTTTGTCGCTGTTTCTGAATTGTAAAAGTACACGTTCTGTATCAAGAGCAAGAAATAATGTGCCTACGCCTATAACACCTACAAAAGGTTCTATAGGACTAGAGTCCAATATCCCGGATTGTATTCCCCCTCGTATATGCTCAGCCATTGTGTTCCTGTCCATTTGTATACTTTGTTTGTATTTAAGTTTCTGGTTACTGCTGTAGTATTAATGTTGGCACTTGCATCATATGAAACCGTCCAATTAGAACCGTTAAATTCTATTATGTCATTTTCTGATGCGTCAATGTTCCACTCTGGATAACCAGTTTTTGAAAGATCTTCTGTAATTAAGTATCGCTGACCAATTTCTAGGTTTGCTAGTGTACCATCACCTGGTATATTATTATGTGGATTGATAATTTTTTCAATATTGCCTATAGTAGGAGCGGGTAATGTATCAGTATCTAGATTAAAAATTAATTGGCTGTCGTCTGACGGATGTTTTGCAATAGTTCCTGCAATATCCTGCGAGTCGTCTTCCATATCATTTGTAATTTTTAATTTTAAAATGCTGGTATCATCTATTAATTCTTTGTCGTACATGGCTAGTAATTCAGTCCAACTCTTTGTCTCTATACCACCTGAGTCATATAGAGTTGCAGAATTGCTTAAAATACTAACTTTGTAATTACCTGGTGAAACAATTAAACGTGATTGGATATCAAAACTTCTAAAGAAATCATGTATGTCTTCATCATATCCAATTTCGCTAAGTGATTGCCCACCAAAATCTGTTATAATATTGCTATGTATTTCGTGTATAATACTTTGTCTTTTAACTTTAGCAGGTGGATTAATCCAAATAGGCAAAGTAAATGTTAATGTTGTAACATCTATTTGCTCGTCTACACCTGCAGGAATACTTCTATTAGTAAACTGTATATCGGTTAATTCTACTTCAACAATTTGTGTCCAATCAAACGGATTAGAGTTTTGTTGTAACTGTATTGTTGGATTAAATAGAACTAGTATTTGTTCCATTAACTGTAATTTAGTATCAGTATTGGGTGTCCATATATCAACTTGCATGGTTAAGTTATATGGAACTGGCATATATCTATTAATTGTATATTGATTGCCTTGTTCTGCTTCATAACTTTGTGTATCGTTATTAAACTTTCTTTCTGTGATACTTTTAGTATCTGTAAAGAAAGGATCTTGAGTTCTATCTCTAGCAATTTGCAAACTTTGTATGCTAACACCTATAAAAGGTGTACTGTTAATAACATTTTCTGAATTTTGTCTAAGAATATGCGAAACCATTCTGCTTGGATCTGCATATCTTATAGGCACAGTATTGTATCTTTCGTCCTCACCGTCCCTACTGCCTTCTTTAACTTTGAATGCATGAAATATTCTAATAAATTGTAGAATATATCGTCTTATTTGTTCATCATACCAGTACTGCATAGTTAATTATCCGTCTTAGGTTTAACAACTTTACTGAGGTTTGTTCTTTCATTAGTTATAGTACCGTCTGTGTTTGTTGTCTCTGCTGTGTTATTTATAAACCCATCTAATATTCTATTAGCACTCGAGAACACTCGCGTACTATCATCTGCAACTTTAACCCAGCGATTACCTGATTTTTTAAATATCCTGCTAGGATTAAAATCTGTCCTTAAGAAATAATCGCCATCAACTGCGGCTAATGGAAATGTTATACCACTACCTAATAATGTTGCACCATTTGGAGCACCTTCGACAGTTCCAATAAATGGTTTGCCCTTGGCATTTTCATCTACAAATAAATGAGCACCGGCGGCATAGTATGGATCATGTGGTACATTATTTTCTGCTTGTTGCACAATAGCATCTGAAATATCAATTTCATCCTTATATGTACTAATAATATTTCGTAAATCGTCTTCTTCGTCGCCATAGCCAATAATATCTCTGTATTCTTGACTGTCGCTTATTGGGCCTAACTTACATCTCCACATATGAGGCCACCAATTAGGATCAAATCCTTCGGAAGGCCTACTTGCATCTGTAATTACATAAAATCTGTTTATAGCATCTTTGCGATCATCTAGTAATAAGTCATCTCTCAAATGAGGCAACTCGATAACATCGCCTGCCATAAGTTTTCTGCCTAGTGTAGATACCATTGTTTCAATATGAAAATTCATAAACAATGTATCATTCTGTAAGAACATACCAAATTGTGTTAGATCAAAGTCTGAATCACTTACAGTATATGTTCCTCTTAGTTCATATATGTTATCATCATACTTTCTGTCTCTGTTTTCTAAAAACAACACATCTTGTATAAATGTTTCACCAGTTTTTTGATTACCGTCTGAATCGTAACTGTTATCTTGTTGTGGTTGTGTAAAATCATTAGTGTCACCTTGATCGTGTACACCTAAGTATTTGTGAATATTTACGCCAGTGCCTCCGGCATAAATATTTTCCGCCACAATACCATCAACAAACTTATAGTCGTTGCGTTTTACTGGATTCCATAAACTAATTTTAGGCATAACACTATTTATCAGATTGACAACGGTTTAATTTTTTGCTATTATAAGAACATGGAAATTGCAGAATACATTATATTTGGCTTTTGTATATTAGGTGTAGGTTACACTTCATACAATATTGGTTACAAAGAAGGCATAGACACAGGTATCAAACTTGGTGCTGGATTTATGTTTGAGAAGTTCTGGGCGTTGGGTAAACCACGCAAAAGAGACCCTCAAATAAGATACGTCGAAATGACAAAAGACGAGATTATACTATAATATATCTTTATTTGACACCTTTTTTGCCAAAAAAATTATATATAGTTTTTAAAATGAGTAATTATTGGTATGGCTAGACAGAAAAAACAGCGATCAGTGTATATCACTACAGAGCCCGATTGGAAGACTCTGAAGTTAATCACTGACCCAGAAAAACAAAAAGAAGCATTTCGCAGTTGCGAATACTTTGCTAGAACAGAAGTTAGTAAAACTAAAGGATTACCTATTGTCAAAAGTTGGATCAAAGATCATGCAGGATGGACGCCTGAGGAAGTAAAAATTATTTTAGCAAATCCAGACTGGACTTTTAGTTCTTGCATAAGCACACTTTTTGTATGGCACAAATTAGGATACATGCCAGACCATTTACGCGAACATTACGAAAAACGTAAAAATGAAGAATGGATGCCAAGAGGCAAAAAGGCTCTAGCAGAGAAGATAGAAAAAGTCGAAGCAAAATTAGCCAAGCCTGTAATCAGTATACAGCAAAGAATGAAAGAACAAGTATCTGATTTATGCGGTGAGTTTGAATTCTTTATTGATCAATGGATTGATGGAGAAAAAACACTCAAAGAGTTTGACCCGTATAAAATGATGATGTCTTATCAGCCTGAAATTAAAGGCCCTCATGCTAAAATAATTAAAGAAGATTTTGAAGCACAATACAACGAAGCAAAATTAGTAGTTGAATGGCAAGACGAAGACATAAAAGAAGGCTATAGTCACTTTGATGCTAAAATGCGTAAAACCTTCTTACAAGTGTTTGAAAAGATCAATACTGCTTGTGATACTATTGTGGCAACAAAAGCCACTACACGCAAGGCTCGTAAGCCTAAGGCACGGTCTAAAGAGGCTATCGTAAAGAAATTAAAGTATGCTGTAAACTTTCCAGAGTTAGGATTAGCAAGTTTGCACCCAACAGATATAGTTTATGCTAATGAAGTTTGGGTATACAACACTAAGACTAGAAAGATAGGTGTTTATCATGCTAAAACAATAGATCCAAAAAACATGCAAAGACCTGGAACAGGTATAATGGTTAAAGGAACAACACTACAGGATTTTGATGAAGAAACTAGTATACAAAAAACACTGAGAAAACCAGCAGAAATGCTTAAAGGATTTGATGCAGGTAAAATGAAATGCAAAAAATCCTTTGAAGAACTCACTACAACACCTACTAAAATGAACGGTAGATTTAACGAGCATACTATTATACTTAAGAGTTTTTGATAAATAGTTGTATGAGTGCAACAGAAACCCCTAGAGATAGACTAATTACAGAGATCAAGTTACGTTTAGGTGACGGAATGATCGACGTGGAATTAGATCCAGAACACTATAATCTAGCAATAGACAGAGCAATACAAACAATCAGAAGTAGAAGTGATTCTGCTGTAGAAGAAAGTTATGCTTTTTTGCAAACACAACCAGATGTACAAGAATATACACTTCCAGGTGAAGTGTTAAATATCAGAAGAGTATATCGAAGAGGTGTTGGTGGTGGTAACATAGGTACAGGTACAAACTTTGATCCGTTTGACGTTGCATTTCAAAACACATATCTAATCAATGCAGGTGTTGTTGGTGGTCTAGCCAACTATGATGCATTTACTCAATACAAAGAAACACTTAATAGAATATTTGGCGGTGATTACGACTTTACATTCAACACAAATACCAAAGTGTTAAAATTATTGCGTAAGATATCTATAACAGAAGACATAATGATACAGATTTCTAATTTAGTGCCAGAACAAAATTTATTAGAAAACGAGTATTCCAGACCATGGATGGCAGATTGGGCATTAGCAGAAGCAAAAATGATGCTTGGTGAAGCAAGAAGTAAGTATGCTTCAGGCTTGCCAGGGCCACAAGGTTCCGTTCAGTTAAACGGCGAGGCTTTAAAGCAAGAGGCCATGACTGAGAAGGAAAGATTACTACAGTCAATAATTAACATGGAAGAAGGAAATAAAAATTACGGCTTTGTTATAGGATAAATGAACACAATAGGATTATTAGGTAATATAGGATCAGGTAAAAACACCGTAGCACAATATTTGGCAACTAAAGGTTGCATTCCAACATCATTCGCAGGCCCACTAAAAGACTTATGTGCAAACGTATTTGGCTGGGAAAGAGAATTACTAGAAGGTGAATCAGACGAAAGTAGACAGTTCAGAGAAACTGTTGATATGTTTTGGAGCAAAAAATTAAGTATTCCTAATTTTACTCCAAGATTAGCATTACAATTAATAGGCACAGATGTAATGCGTAATCATTTCAACGAAAATATATGGATAAGCAGTTTAGAATACAGAGTTAAAAAACTGCATCATCAAAATGAATGTGTTGTTATAAGCGATTGTCGTTTTCAAAACGAAGTCAACATTATACAGTCAATGAATGGTACTGTTATTTTAGTAGAAAGAGAAGAAAAACCTGAATGGTATGATATTGCACTTAAGGCCAATGAAGGTGATGCTGTAGCAAGGCACATAATGAATAGAGATTTCAAACATGTTCACGCAAGTGAATGGGATTGGATTGGTTGCCATATAGACTTTACAGTAAAAAATAACGGAACCAAAGAAGAACTATTTGAACAAATAGACGAAATTATTGAAAAACTTCCACAAAAACCAGAAATATTCACAGATAATACCATAGAGATAATTTAAGGTCTTATTTATCATTTTTTATAAGAATTACTGATTTGTTATTTTTATAATACCACATTTATTGCATTTTTTAATAAATACATGTAACCAAATAAGGTATTATAGGAGAAAAATATGGCAACATTAGTATCACCTGGTGTAGATATTTCAGTATCAGACGAATCGTTTTATTCGCCTGGCGGTCCTGGAACAGTACCTTTGATTGTAATTGCAACAGCAAAGAACAAATCTAATCCTGATGGATCGGGTCTAGCACCTTACTCCAAAGCAGAAACAGACAATGAACTTTACTTAATTACAAGTCAAAGAGAATTGTTACAGCAATACGGAAATCCACAATTCTACAGCACAGGAGGAACTCCACAACATGGTTACGAATTAAACGAGTACGGTTTATTAGCCGCACATAGTTTTCTAGGTCTGGCTTCAAGAGCATACGTTCTTAGATCAGATGTAGACTTAGATGAATTAAAACCATTGTCAAATGCACCGTCGGCTGATCCGGCAGATGCAACTATATGGGTAGACTCAAGTGCTACTAAGTGGGGTATCTTCGAATATAACACATCTTCATCAAAGTATGAAGAAAAAACAGACGTAAAAATATTTACAAAAGACGAAATTACCAGCGGTGGCGTACCAAAACCATCAGTAGGTAAAAATGGCGATATCGGGATCTTAGGTATAGATCAAAACGGTAAAGCAAAAGCAGAAGTAGTATATTACTTAAAAGCATCATCTGTATGGCATGAGTTGACAGATGCAAGTACATTTGTATCTAATACTTCTAAAGACTGTCAGTTTGTGACTCATTTAAACAGACCAACTACAAGAAAAGACAGTAGTGCTCTTCAAAGTGGCGATTTAATTGTTCAAACAACATCAGCCGCAAGTGGATTAAAGTATGGACTAAAAGTTTATAACTCATCTACTGCATCATGGGTCAGTACAACAGCAGAAGGTTATGCCAATTCAGCAAGTGCTTATGCAAGTACAAGCATTGGTGCAACACCAGACGCCGGCACATTCTTTGTAGAATATGATTCAGGTAATAAACTGGACTCAGACGTACATGGAAGATTTGCTTTAAGAAGACATAACGGTCAAAGCAGTTTACAAATACAAAGTTCAGCCGCTATTAGCGATACTGCAATAGCAAAACAAACAGGCGGTTCAGACTATGGTATCAGATTAAAAATTGATAATAGTGCATCAAATATTGATGTTAAATTTTCAACTGATACAAGTGGCGACGGTAACGTTAGTGTTGATGACATTGTTCAAGACATAAATGACCAATTATCATCAACAAATGTAGTAGCATCAAACGTATCTGGTAAACTTACACTTGTTTCCAATGACGGTAAAGACATTGATGTTTTCAATGGAGATGTAGGTGGTGTATCATTTAATGTATTCACAGAATTAAACATTGCTACAGGTAATTACAGTAACTTTAAAGTTGCAGACGTTTCTGGAACAGTTGCACAAATTGATAGTAAAAATTATGAATTTGGTACTACAGCACCAACTGGTGATTTAGCAACAGGTAAACTTTGGTATGATAGCAGTAACAATGTTGACATTTGGTACAACAAAAATGTTGGCGGAACTGCAACATGGACAAAATACTCAGCAGACTACGATGTAAACGTAGCGGCGAGTGAGCCTACAACACAAAGCGATGGCGGTTCTTTAGTGGACGGCGACCTTTGGGTTGATTCAGATAATTTAGAAGATTATCCATTAATTTACAAAAGAAAATCAAGTGCATGGGTACTAGTTGATAATTCAGATCAAGTATCAGCAGACGGCGTCCTGTTCTTAGATTTAGCATCATATGGCGCATCAGTGGTAGACGCAGATGCAAAAGATCCAGCAACAGTACCATTTGGTATTTTAGCATGGAACTTTAGAGCCAGTGGTAAAAACGTTAAGAAATACTACACTTCATATTCTTACAGTGGCGGTACACTATCTAACGTATGGGTAAGTGAGTCAGGCAACAAAGCAGACGGTTCACCATACATGGGTAGAAAAGCACAAAGAAAAGTTATTGTACAATCAATGCAGGCCGCATTAGCAAACAATAGCGAAATCAGAAGTGAAGTTAATTTCTACAACTTGATTGCCGCTCCTGGATATCCAGAACTAATAGATGAGATGATTACTCTTAACACAGATAAGAAAGAAGTCGCATTTATTGTTGGTGATAGTCCAATGAGATTAAAATCAGATGCAACCAGCATTAAAAACTGGTCAACCAATGCCAATAACGCAAGTGAAAACGGTGAAGATGGACTTATTGCAAGTAATCCATACGTTTCAGTTCACTATCCATCAGGTTTAACAACAAACTTAGACGGAAGTAGTGTTGCTGTACCGGCTTCTCATATTGCATTAAGAACATTTGCATTTAATGACAATGTGGCATATCAATGGTTTGCACCAGCAGGGTATCAAAGAGGTATAGTACAAAACGCAACTAGTGTCGGTTATGTTGACGGACCAAGTGGCGAGTTTGTACCTGTTTCATTAAACAACGGACAAAGAGATACACTTTATGCAAATAAAGTTAATCCAATTGCTAACTTCCCAGGAAGAGGCTTAGTTGTATTTGGACAGAAGACTCTAAACCCAACTGCAAGTGCATTAGATAGAATTAACGTAGCAAGGCTTGTAAACTATATTAGATATCAATTAGATATCGCAGTTAAGCCTTTCTTATTTGAACCAAATGATGGTATAACCAGATCAGGTGTTAAGCGAGTTGCTGATTCATTATTATCAGAACTAGTTACACTAAGAGGTCTATTTGACTTTATTAGTGTTTGTGATACAACAAATAACACACCTGCAAGGATTGACAAAAACGAATTATACTTGGATATAGCAATTCAGCCAACTAAAGCAGTTGAATTTATATACATTCCGATTAGAATTCAGTCAACTCTTGGTCAAACAGGCTCAGAATAAGATTATTCTAAAAATTATAAAGGGTGGATTTTTCCGCCCTTTATTTTTGGCCGAAAGATGATAAATAAATGTAATTAGCATGTATAACATGTGATTAGGAGATCGAAAGATGGCAGTAACAAAAGATAAATTTGGTGTACCTATTGAAGGTGCTCGATTAGGTATTTTACAACCTAAACTCAAATACAGATTCCGTGTAATCGTAACTGGATTTGGAGCAGGTGGTAGAACCGATGAGTTTACAAGTAACATCGTGAGTGTAACTAGACCAACATTTAATGTTGACGAAGTTGAAGTTCACAGTTATAACTCTCGTGCATATATTTCAGGTAAACATCAATGGGAAGCGATTAATCTCAGTTTAAGGGATGATATTACTAACCAAGTTTCCGCTTTAGTCGGTCAGCAAATCCAAAGACAATTTAACCATTTCGAACAAACTACCGCAGTTAGTGGTGGAGACTATAAATTCGATATGCTTATCCAAGTCTTAGATGGTACAAATGCTGAGCCAACAGAGCAATGGGAACTAGAAGGATGTATGCTACAACAGGTTAACTATAGTGATCACTCATATGATGCCAGCGAAATTGTTCAACTAGACTTGAACGTCAGATACGATAACGCGGTACATGTGGCAGGACCTAATACACTCGGTGGTAAAGTTGCCGCAGGTGACCCATTCCCATTGGTATCACCACTACCAGCAACACCAGGCACTGGAGTATAATTTAGGCCTATATCTATAGGGAGGACCGATGGCGAAATTCTGGAAAGAGTTAATCGGCGGACAAGTTAAAAACGGGATTTATGTAGCCGGACCTAGACACGCAAGTAGTAAACTAGCGAGTTTTAGTACCGGCAATCCCCCTCGTTTGCCGTTTCAGTATATAGTTCATTTTGAACTAAATCCCACATTACAAGCATTATTTTTAAATAAGACTGGGCCTTATTCCCTAGCACAAATGGTCAAAACAATTGATATGCCAAGTATGGCTGTGACAGTTGAAAAAAGACCAAAGTATAATAAAAATGTTCCAGTAATTTTAACAAAAGAATTCAAACCTTTTAATGTAACAGTACATGATGATGTATCGAGTACATGGCAAGAACTGTGGCAAGTATATTACAATTATCATTTTACTGATGGCAGACATACTCAAGCAGTTCCAGGAGTTGCTTCAGGTGAACTCCAAGACTGGAATAGTGTAATACATAATAGTAAACTAATAAGACACGAAGGCGACCATATGAGTCAATTCGATGGTATAGATGTTCATAATGCCACAAATGCACAATTCTTTAATAATATTCATGTTTATCAAATACATGGTCAAACAGTACAACGCACAACAGCCGTCAATCCGATGATCAGTGATGTGTCGTTTACGCCACTAGATTACGCAGGAGCAGGAAGTTCACAGGAAATAACTTTTGCATTTGAATACGAAAAGTTACATTATTCTCCTGTTATAAATTTTGATTTTGATGAGGAAAGCACATTCTTACAAGAGGCTATAGAAGATTATACTAAAGCAACACCATTCAATCCAACCGGTGATAGACTAAGAGGAATTGTAAAAGGTTTATTTGGATTAACTCAACGTGCCGGCAATAGAGGCAAAAATTTAACTGCTGTAAATACAGCACCAAGACAAGACTACGGTGGCGATTTAAGTAGTATAAAAACAGCAGGTGAAGATCCCGAAGCAGTTGGATTCTTTGGTAACCTAGTTCGTAATGCTGTTAGAAAAAAAGCAAATGAACTTACCGATGGATTACTCAAGAAAAATAACAAAAACCTTAGCAAGTTCAAGATATAAAACATGAGTAACATATACAAAAATTTTGGAGTAGATTTTGACACAAATAAGTCTGATAACTCCTATAAAATTATATCCAAAACAGGTGAAGATTTAAGTATCAATCCTGAAGTACTACAAATAAAACAATTAACAACACAGGCAAACACAATTAAAAACGGTGTAGACGGATATAAAATTGAGCAGGTATTTGCAGATTTTAAAAGTGCTGGTTTAACAGAAAAATTAGCAAACTTCTATACAATCACACTAAAAGAAATTGCAGATAACACAGAAGTAGATATGCTATCTCTGTATACAAAAGAAGATAACAAAATACTGATTAACAATAGTGTAATGGCTCTTATCAACAATACCTTACCAAATTCGGTAAGATTTCAAAACTCTGTAAACATCAAATCAAATAAATACGTTCGCCTACTCATAGGGGCGTAACATGGCCAAATACGCCAAAGGCACATTCGAACCACAAAATCCCGGAAAGTACACAGGTGCTAAAACTCCTTACTATCGCAGTAGTTGGGAACTAGCATTTATGAACATGTGTGACAGTCATCCTAATATTACACAATGGGCAAGTGAAAATTTAAAAATCCCATACAGACACCCTGTAACAGGAAAGCATACAGTATATGTACCAGACTTTACAGTAATTTACACTGATAAAGATGGCAAGAATCATATGGAAGTAATTGAGATAAAACCAGGCAGTCAAAGTACAATGGAAAGTGCAAGAAGTAGTGCAGAAAAAATTCAAGTTGCCATTAACTTAGCCAAATGGACAGCCGCAAATGAGTGGTGCCAACGCAAAGGTGTACGGTTTAGAGTGTTAAATGAGAATCACATATACATGAACACCAAGAAGAGAAAGAACTAAATACAACTATGACACGCAAACTAGAAGAAGAATTTAATTTGCCTCCAATAGAAGACGTGTTGCCTGTTGAGAAAAAAGAAGAAAGCAAAGAAATTACAGAAGTAGAAATCAAAGAAGCATTAACAAATGCAGAAAAAATTGATTCTGCTTTACCTAGAGTTAAAGATTTAGAAACACATGATAAAGAAATGGAAGATATTGCACAGAAGGCAATTGATAGTTATGATGAACTTATGAATTTAGGTATGAATGTGCAAGATGCTCATGCAGGAAGAGTATTTGAAACAGCAAGTAAAATGTTACAAATAGCAATGGACAGTAAAAATGCCAAAGTCGACAAAAAATTAAAGATGATTGACTTGCAAATACGCAAAATGAGGCTAGATCAGAATGAAGGAACAGAGACTAGTAGCGATGGCGGTGTAATGGATAGAAATCACATCCTCCAAATTTTAAACAAAAAAGATAAATAACTACATAGGAGATAGTATGAAAGCACCTTTTAAACAAATTATAAAAGAAAGTTTTAGTAAAACATTTAATTATAGAATCAAATTTGCTGGCGATGTTACCAACGAAGGTATCAAGCAATTAGAAAATATTCTTGGCAAGTATGGTGTTGAGAGTGTTAGTAGTGCTAAAAGAACTCCTATTCAAGATGAGCCTTTGGACTTTAAAAACAAAAGACTAAAAGGACCAACAGAAGTAACAAGTGTAGATGTTGTACTTAAATATCCAATAAACGAAAGATTATTAGAAGTTTGGGTAGCAGTAAATATGCAAATGCTTTCAGAATATGTTGTAATTCAACCAGTAGAAAGTCCTAGAACATTAGAAGATGAAGTCACAAAAAACAGAATCGAAAATGACAAGGATAGATATGCTGATATGGAAGAAGCAGAATTAACAAACGAAGAACAAGCACATTACGAAATTGAAAACAAAGATTTAGACTTTGCAGAATTAGGAATGTACGGCGAAGAGTTTAATTCAAAATTTATAGCAGAATTACAAAAAATCAAAGATGAAAAAGGTGCTGATTATTTTAGAAACTATCCTAGCAAAAGCATGATGATGGGCGATGACCTCAAACCATTAGCAGACGCAGTAGGACTAGCACACGATCCAAGTGTACAAGGTAACGAGTATCCAATTAATCAAGGACCGGTAGTACAATAATGTCAGACGAAATTAGAAACTATATTTCCATCATGGAGTCATTTTATATGTCTTCTCCATATGGACAACAAAGCGAAAGCGATGATAAGGAAACAGTAACTTATAGCAAGACTAAGAAGCAAGGCGATAATACTGTTACTGTGAGTGCTAATGCTGACAGCATGGACGAACTACACGACATTTTAAAACTTGCAGGTATCACATTACCTAAAGGCAAAGATTCAGAAGAAGAACACGACCACGAAGAACATGATCACGATGAAGAACCAAAACAAGGCGAGTACGCAGACGATATGTGTGATGGTTGCGGAAAGCCTGGTGATGAGTGCGAATGTGAAGACTGCGATCAACACGGCGATGACGATGAAGGTGAAAAGAAGCCTGTGGTAATTAGTCTCAAACCAAAAGGAATGGGATATGATCCAGTAGGTGGTGATAAAAAAGAAATTCTTAACGCATTAATGAACCGTTACAAAAGCCTGTAAACACTTTTCTTAACCAAAAACCCACATAAATAACTGTATGCCTAAAGGAACGCAGGATTACAGTTTAACCAAACGAGCATTTGCAAAGCAAAACTTCACCGAAGATCAAATCGTTGAGTTACAAAATTGTATGGATCTAATGACTGGTCCAGCATACTTTATGGAACATTTTGTAAAAATACAACACCCTACAAAAGGCGGAATTAAGTTTGAGCCTTTTGAATTCCAAGAAAGATTAATTGATACATATTCTAAATATCGATACAGTATTAACATGTTACCCAGACAGACTGGTAAAACAACATGTGCGGCCGCATACTTACTTTGGTATGCAATGTTTGTAGCAGACAGCACAATACTTGTAGCGGCACATAAACACACAGGTGCTCAAGAGATCATGCAACGTATTAGGTATGCTTACGAAAGTGTACCTGATCATATTAGAGCAGGTGTTACAGAATACAACAAAGGTAGTTTAAGTTTTGATAATGGTAGCAGGATAGTTAGTGCTACAACAACTGAAAATACTGGTAGGGGTATGTCACTTTCATTGGTATACTTAGATGAGTTTGCATTCGTACCGCCACGCATCGCGTCTGAGTTTTGGACAGCACTATCGCCGACATTAAGTACAGGCGGTAAGTGTATTGTTACAAGTACACCTAACAGTGACGACGACACATTTGCAAACATATGGCATCAAGCAATACAACAAGTAGACGAATACGGAGAAGAACAAGACGTAGGCACAAATGGATTTAAAGCATTTCGTGTTAATTGGCAAGAGCACCCAGACAGAGACGAACTTTGGGCAAAAGCAGAACGTAGTAGAATTGGCGAAGAAAGATTTAGACGTGAACACGAATGTGAATTTATTATATACGATGAAACACTTATAGATTCTCTTAAATTAGTTGACATGAAAGGTGTTGATCCAATCAGACGCAGTGGCCAAATACGTTGGTATGAAAACATTGACCCAAACAAAATATATGTAATAACACTTGACCCTAGTACAGGAACAGGCGGCGACAATGCGGCCATAGTGTGTTATGATTTACCTAGTATGAATCAAGTGTGCGAATGGCAACACAATAAAACTCCCATAGAAGGACAAATAAAACTACTACGAGATATAGCATTAGAATTAAAAAGCGAAGGTGCTACAGAAATATACTGGACTGTAGAAAATAATGCTATCGGCGAAGCGGCATTAGTAGTAATCAGAGACACAGGCGAAGAAAGTTTCCCAGGCACATTCTTGCATGAACCAAATAAAGTACAAGGCAAAAAAGGAAGAAAAGGTTACCACACACATCATAAAAACAAAATGGAAGGTGCGTTAGCAATGAAACGACTTATAGAAAGTGGTAAACTTAAATTGCGTAGTAAAAACATTATTAGAGAATTAAAAGAATTTGTAGCACGTGGTACAACCTTTGCGGCAAAACCAGGAGGCAGTGATGACTTGGTTATGGCTACATTAGTAGCAGTTAGAATGATAACATACATAGCACAATACGAAGATGCTATATATGACGAAATAGAAACCAGTGTAGGCGATGATGACGATTACAGTGGTCCTATGCCAATAGGTGTTTTATAATTAGTTTTTTTGATAAATATAAGTATGAACAATAAAGCAGAAATTAACAGTAAACTATTTGATTTCCTAAAAGGTAATGGTTTAAAACTGACTTTAAAAGACGACCAGGGCAACGATACATTAGAAGTTGAGGATGCCGAGAGATTTTTTAGCAGTGATCCAAACTTAATGGTCACTATAGATCCAGAAGAAAAAGAAGTTAAGTTAAGTAGATCTAAAGTTGTTCATGAAGACATCATAAATAAAATACATAAAGGTGTAAAGGAAATTGCCCATAACGGATTATACAGTTTTAAATATAAAATATACGGCAAAAATATAACACCAAAACATGATGAGTATAAAGTGAAATCAGAAGTTACAGAAGCAAGTTTAGGAAAAATGTATGGTAGCACCAAAACAAGTTACCAACCATTAGACGCAGTCAAAATAGTTGTAAGACACACTAAACCTGTGAACGAAGAAGTTAGAGGTTCTAGAAGCAGACAAATATCTAAAATCTTTATACAACGAGCAGATGAAAGATTTGCACTACCTCATAAAAGTTTAGCAGGTGCCAGAGCAATGGCACGTCACGTACATAACGGCGGTAATCCTTTTGACCAAGTAGGTCATTCCATTAATGAAATGGTACAAAATATCACAGACTTATCACAGTTTGTTAGATATGTAGACAGAAAAGGTTTAGTTAATGAAGAAAACAACGAGTATGTACAAATAGCAAAAGAATCAATATCTACAATGAGACAAAACTTAAAACAATTAAGTGGAGCAAAATCATATGCTAAAGCAGTAGATACAATTGATGCAATGAATACATTGACATTAAGCGAAGATGAACAAGATTTATCAAGTTTATTCACAGAAAAGCATGTTGACAATACTGTACAATCTGCATTTCCTAGCATTAATAGACTAGTTAATATTCAACGTTCAGTTACAGAATACATTGAAAATTCTATTGAAAATAATAGATTCAGTGTACCAGCAATTAACGAAGATGCTGTTGAATTTCCTAATAAAAAATCTGAAATTGCACACAAATTAAATACAATTAGTGAAAGCATTGATGATAAGATTTTAAAAGAATTTATCAACAACACAACAGTTAAGATTCTGAAAGATCAGAAACTTGACGAATTTACTGTAAACATGGTTAAGAAATTAATCAGTAAAGTAAACGAGAAAGTAGAAAGTAATATAGACCAAGATTTAGTAGAATTTGTTGATTTTACCGAAAAACTAAACAAAATCTGTTAAATCTGATATATATTAGAGTAAAGTTAATTTAGAAGAAATTTTAAATTAGATTACATAACATGGCAAAAAGAGGTTGACTTCAACTTCAAAAGGCATTATAATAGGCAAACAAGTGTAAGAATTTATGTTTACACGACATGGCAAACAAGGAGAAAAACATGGCAACATTGGCTGAAATTAGAGCAAAACTAGCCGCAATGGATACTAAACCAGGCGGTTCACAAACAGGTGGCGATAATGCTATCTACCCATTTTGGAACATCTCAGAGGGCACTAGTGCTACACTAAGATTTCTTCCAGACGGAGACCCCAACAACACATTCTTTTGGACTGAACGACAAATGATTCGTTTACAGTTCCCTGGCATAAAGGGTGGTGATATGAAACCTACAACTGTACAAGTACCTTGTATGGAAATGTGGGGAGAACAATGTCCGGTTCATAACGAAATCAGACCTTGGTTCAAAGATTCTTCATTAGAAGATATGGGTCGTAAGTATTGGAAAAAGAGAAGTTATATTTTCCAAGGGTATGTAGTAGATAGTCCACTACAAGAGGACACAACTCCAGAGAATCCAATCAGAAGATTCATCATTGGACCTCAAATATTCAACATTATCAAGGGTGCATTAATGGACCCAGATATGGAAAATATTCCAACAGATTATGTCAACGGTACAGACTTTAGATTGACAAAAACCACAAAAGGTCAGTATGCTGACTATTCAACAAGTAAGTGGGCAAGAAAAGAAAGATCATTAGATGAGAATGAACTTGCCGCAGTTGATACAAATGGGTTATTTGATCTAAAAGACTTTTTACCTAAGAAGCCATCAGCAGAGGAAGTAGATGTTATTTACAACATGTTCCAAGATTCTGTAAATGGTGAACTTTATGACAACGATAAGTACGGTAACTTTTTTAGACCTATTGGCCAGGCCGCACCTGCTAAGGTACAAACACCTTCAGCACCGGCTCAGGCTCCAGCAACTCCAGTAGCAGAAACTACTCCGGCACCAGCACCAGCGGCTGAGCCTGTAGCACCTGCACCGGCAGTTCAACCAGTAACAGAAACAGTAAGTGCTTCTGCCGAAAACACTTCTAATGAAACTGGTAAAGCATCAGCAGATGACATCCTGCAGATGATTAGGAATCGTCAACAGTAATTGTTGATGACTGGTAGCCATACTTAGGGATTTGAATACTTGGTCCTGTTTACTTCAAAGAACTAGTATGGCTACATTTTTAAGGAATAAAAATGAGTACATTATTAGCAATAGGCGATAGCCACACATTTGGGTCAGAGATATATGGCGAAGGCGATAATCGCCCTGAATCAATATACAAGGCTTACCCAGAGAAACTAAAACAACTATTAGAAATAGATGAATGTGTTAATCTAGGGCAACCTGGTGCTAGTATTATGCGAACTGAAAGACTATTAGTCGAATACTTAGCAGACAATCCCAAACCAGACTTAGTTATACTAGGTTGGACATGTTTAGGCAGATATGAATATGCTGACGGTTTTGATGATGACGGTTCGTATCATTATAATTTAGTGAACAGTTGGAGAGCACCAGAAATGGTAGAAGGCTCAGAAAGATATGAAACTTATAAACAGTTTTTGCCTATCTGTTTAGCAGAAGACTTATTAGCACAAAAATATAGGGCAATGTATATATGTGAAAATATATGCAAAAATAATAACATTCCATATCTAATGTTTGATGTAATGACAAACACAAAGGATGAAGCACCGCTAGAAGGCGAAGACGTAAAATTTTGGTCAGGTGATCATCCAGTTGATAAATCATTATATAAGGCAATAGATAAAAACAATTATATGGAAACAAGTTATTGGGACTGGATTATGAATGGCAAATTTCCAGAAGTTAAAATTAACGGAGGCCATGCCAATGAAGCAGGGCACGAGAGATGGGCACAGAAACTAGTCGAAGAATTAAAAGAAAGGAATATATACGGAGTATAAAATGCAAAAACCATTTGATTTAAGCAAATTTAGAACCGGCATCACTAAAAGTATTAGTGGTATTAGTGCCGGTTTTCACGATCCAGTAGATTGGATCAGCACAGGAAACCACACACTCAATTATTTGATCAGTGGTGATTTTAACAAAGGCGTACCACTAGGTAAAGTTAGTGTGTTCGCTGGTGAGTCCGGTTCAGGTAAAAGTTTTATTTGTTCAGGTAATTTAGTCAGAAATGCACAAGACCATGGCTGTCAGGTTGTGTTATTTGACTCAGAAAATGCTCTTGACGAAGATTGGCTCAAAGCATTAAACGTTGACACTAGTCCAGAGAAACTATTAAAGATTAGTGTGTCAATGATTGATGATGTGGCAAAATCTATTTCAGAGTTTATGAAAGACTATAAAAGCAATTATGGTGATTTAGAGTATGATGAAATGCCTAAGTTATTATTTGTTGTGGACAGTTTGGGTATGTTGCTAACCCCTACAGATGTAGATCAGTTTCAAAAAGGTGACATGAAAGGTGACATGGGTCGTAAGCCAAAGGCTCTTACAGCATTGGTTAGAAATACTGTTAACCAATTAGCACCATACCCAATCGGCTTAGTGTGTACTAACCACACTTATGCATCACAGGATATGTTTGACCCAGATGATAAAATCAGTGGCGGACAAGGCTTTGTGTATGCAAGTAGCATAGTAGTTGCTATCAAAAAACTAAAACTCAAAGAAGATGCAGACGGTAACAAGGTGTCAACAGTACAAGGTATTAGAGCGGCATGTAAAGTAATGAAGTCAAGATACAGCAAACCTTTTGAAGGTGTACAAATTAAGATTCCATATGAAACTGGCATGGACCCTTACAGTGGTATGTTAGAAATGCTTGAAGCAAAAGGCATTGTGGAAAAAGTTGGTAACAAACTGTCGTATGTTTCGCCTGTAACTGGAGAAGAAATAAAAGAGTTCAGAAAAGGCTGGTCAGGAGAAAAACTTCAGGTAATTATAGATGAATGGGGTCAAAATCCTAAAGCAGTAGCAGAAGATATCGATGACGATATTGACGAGAATGAAATTGACGACCCTTCAGTATACGAGGAGAATGTTGAATGACTGTAGATCTAGCATTAATAATTGAGACTTGGGAATGTGTCAAGCCTTCTGTAAACGTTAAAGAACGTGACGAGGTTTGTGCAAACTTAGTTAGAGTTTTTGATGAACACGGAATGGTCGACTATGATGAGGTGGGTATTAATGAATGTGATAAACATTTACGCCAAGCCATAGAAGAATATTTTGAAGTGGACTATCAAGACGATGACGAAGAAGAGGAAGACTGGGATTAGTAATGGCAGGATGGTATAACAAAGTTTCAGATAATTTAAGTAACATTGTAGATGCAATAGACTACTTTGAAGCAGAGTTAGAAGAGGCAAAAAAAGAGTGTTATATTAGAGGTAATGTGGAACGTAATAGTGCCGCATTACCTGGCATTACTGAACACAGGTTCAATCAATTACAAGAAATAGAAGCAATACTAGAACACATAAACATTCAATTGCGTAAAACACGCAGTAAAGTATTTAGAAACTTTTTGGAAAGTTACAACAGACAATTAACCTCTAGAGATGCAGACAAATATGTTGACGGCGATGATGAAGTAGTTACACTGACATCATTGGCAAATCAATTTGGTTTGTTGAGAAACAAGTATCTCGGTATAATGAAAGGATTAGACACCAAACAATGGCAGATAGGACACATAGTGAAATTGAGGACAGCAGGTATGGAAGATATATCAATTTAGATATATTAGATGACTTACTTGAATCAATACACGAACTCAAAAACGACGACAAATTTGTACTATCACTCGACGAGTCTGTTGAGCCTACACTCGAAGATGTACTAAAATCATATCTTAAATGGCATCAAATAAAAGTAATACCTAATGCAAAAGGTAACAATGTCTTTGCAACATTACATCAATCACCAAGCAGATTAGTACTAGAATCAGAAGTAAATATTTCGTTTTCATATTTTTATGATAACCTAGAAAAAGATATTGACGTCTCTGATATAAGAAAAAATATACTTTCATTAACAGGATATTTTGATATTACATTTCAATCTACTAACAATGGCAATGATATATTTACAGCAATAATGACTGCAAGAGAGTATTTTAGACATAATATGTTAGCACATAAGGATTGTGTTATTACTGTTAATAACGCAGATATGAATACAATAAATGCATTGTCAAATACTAATTCTACAGGACTTGCTGTAGGATTTAAAGATAACAAAATTGACATTGAAACTCTTAAAACACATTGTGAGGAATCAGCAGAATTTATCTCTTGTATTATTTTACCAGACGACACAGAAAATGTTAAAGAAGTATGCGACTTAGTTAAGGACTATAATATTATAACAATTAAAATTGCATCATACGAAGATTTTTTAAGAGGTAAAGAACTGTACAACAACGGTGTTGACATCATTGTGTTTGGACCTGTAGCAACTATAGAAAAGTTGCATTATTATTTGCCATATCATAAGCAAGACAACACAGGATATTCATTAGGATTTGGTACAGTATCGCAATCAGGTTACAACAGAAGAAGCATAGAAATTTGTAAAAGTATACTATGAATAGATTGACAACACACATATATAATGTATAATAAATTTTATGGCTAGACAAACAAGATTAGAAATAAGAGATGAAGTAAACATCAAGTTTCATGACTTAGACGTAGCCACACGCAGAAAACTATCTGACACTTGCAAATACTTCTTGCCATATGCATATCACATGCCGGCATACAAACTAGGTCGTTGGGACGGCTATGTGAGATTTTGTGATGTTGGTGGCAGAAGTTATTTGAATCTTTTAGACCAACTTATTCCTGTAGTAACTGAATTAGGTTACGAAGTTGTACTTGATGATAAAAGAGAAAAATGGGATTTTGGTTTTGATGAAGTAAAGCAAGATACATATGAAGAATTTAGTTGGCCTAAGAAACACCCTGCAGAAGGATTACCAATTATACTTAGAGATTATCAAGTAGAAATAATTAACAAGTTTTTAGCCAACCCACAATGTATACAAGAGATTGCCACAGGTGCTGGTAAAACACTAGTAACAGCCGCACTAAGTCATCAATGCGAGAAGTATGGTAGAACAATAGTGATAGTGCCTAATAAGGACCTTGTAACGCAAACAGAAGCGGACTACAAGCATTTAGGACTAGATGTTGGTGTTTTCTACGGGGACAGAAAAGAATACAATAAAACGCACACAATTTGCACTTGGCAAAGTTTAGAAATATTACACAAAAAGTCTAAGGCCAAAGAAGCAGTAGATTTTGATATAGGTGAATTCATTGACGGTGTTGTGTGTATTATGATTGACGAAGTACACAAAGCAAAAGCAGATGTACTAAAACAATTACTTAGTAGTGTGTTTTCTAATGTGCCAATTCGTTGGGGATTAACAGGAACAATACCCAAAGACCAGCATGAAGCAGTTGCAATGACTAGCACAATTGGTCCTGTAATTGGTCAATTAAGTGCAAAAGAATTACAAGACAAAGGTGTACTATCTAACTTAGAAGTAAATGTTTTACAGTTAGCAGATACGCATGTAGGCTTTAGTAACTATGCACAAGAACTAAAATGGATAACAACCAATCCTGAAAGAATAGAATTTATAAGTCAACTAATAAACGGCATGACGGACAATGGAAATACATTAATTTTAGTAGACAGAATAAAAACAGGCGAGTTGTTAATAGAACAAAACCCAGACTGGGTCTTTGTAAGCGGTGGCATGAAGCAGTCAGAAAGAAAAGAAAACTATGACGAAGTCAGTGAAGCAGAAGGCAAAGTAATTGTTGCAACTTATGGTGTTGCGGCAGTTGGTATTAACATACCAAGGATATTTAATTTAGTACTTATTGAGCCTGGTAAAAGTTTTGTTAGAGTTATACAAAGTATTGGTAGGGGTATAAGAAAAGCCAAAGACAAAGACTTTGTGAATGTGTTTGATATTACTAGCACATTAAAATACAGTAAAAAACATTTAACAGAAAGAAAGAAATTTTACAGAGAAGCAGAGTATCCGTTTAAGGTTACAAAAATAGAATATATTTAAATATAGATTGACTTTTAAAATAAAGGTGCTATAATTATGTTTACGGAGAAGATATGAATATACTAACAATTGAAAACGATGTCTATGATTTAGATAGTGTGCCTGATCAAATAAACGATCTCAGGTACTGCATATTAGACGTTAGCGACCCAGAATTTTATGACTACTATTGGCTAGAATTAATTTTTCTAGAAAGTTTTTATTCACCAGCAGTTGTTCTGAACATTGGCGGGCATGAAGTAAAAATGCCAATGGATTGGAGTATAGCAATTTGCGATGACGACTATCACACAGAAATAGAGATTGTACCTCTTACAAGTTTAAATAATAGAGGATTTAAAACTCCTGTTTTTAATCCTATGAATAATAAGATACCAGAAATAGAAGAGGTATTTATTACAAATTATTACCAAGACATCAAATGGTTTTTTCCAAAGTTAAAGCCAGGGCATTTATTAGTAACTCCTATAGAACAAAAGGCAGTTCCTAAAAGTGTATTATTTGTTAAAGAAGCAAATAAGATACCAGATGTAGTAGATTTAGCAGATGTATTTTAAGGAGAAATAATGGCAAAAAGAAGATTTAGAATAGATAGCGGTTATTACGGTGGCGAAACGGTAATAGGCGAAGTTACCAATGAATTTGTAACAAAAACAATAGGTATGGATGAAGGTGAACTAGTTGATACAGTTTTATCATTTGATAACTGGGGTGGCGACGAAGAACTTGATGAAAATGCAGAGCATGATGATCCTGAACAAATTCCTGCACCAAGAGAAGATTATTACATGTGGGAATGTGATGATATAGAACACATTAATAGTGCGTACGGTGATTCAGAATTAACAGTATTCGAAGTTCCAGCAGACGGTGAAGACGACTATGCCTACGATAACGAAGTCGGTAGTTTTAGTCCTATTCATATGTATGGTAGAGAAGGCGGGTATTTTGGTAATGAAGAACCTGAACTTGTAAATGAAGATGATGACGAAGGTAACCATTATGTGCCAGTGTTAGCATTTCACAGTTGTGAGAAAGGAACTTTTGCCAGTTACTTTGTAGAAACAGACGGCGACGACTTTGATCAATACAAATTAGGCATGGGCATTGTGGAAACTAATGTGGGCGAATTCATTGATAGAGTGTACTATGACAAGGTAGAACTTGACGCAGAATATGATCAAAATGATACTACCGGTAAAAGTTATCACGCAGAAGTTGGTTGGTTAAATAAGAAGTGGCACGACTCAGAAGACAAGTACAATGAACTCGATGAGGAGTACTTGCAAGATTTCGACGATAACGCCGAATGGGAACGTGAACAAAACGAGGAATAAATGAGAGTATTAATTTTTGGTTTGCCAGGTAGTGGTAAAACATACTTGGCAGAACGACTAGTTGAATATTTAGGCGACAAAGTTGCTTGGTTCAACGCAGATAAAGTCAGAGAAGAAGCAGACGATTGGGACTTCTCTGAAGAAGGTAGATTAAGACAGAATCAGCGAATGTTGTCTTTGTGTGAAAACGCAGAAGCAGAAGGCAAGATTGCAATCGCAGATTTTGTTGCTCCTTTTGAAAAGGCAAGAAATAATTTTAGTGCTGACTATGAAATATTTGTAGACACAATAAAGGAAGGTAGGTTTGAAGACACTAATAAAGTATTTGAAAGACCTTATGTGTCAGACTACAATGTACACGAACAACGTGGCGATGTAGATGCTAAAATAATTGCTTATGAAATTGGACAAAGATTTATATGGGACAACCAAGCACCCACAACACAAATGCTTGGAAGATTTCAACCTTGGCATCCTGGGCACCAAGCATTGTTCGACAGAGCATTAGCAAAACACGGACAGGTGTTTTTGATGGTTAGAGATATGCCAACAGATGAAAAGAATCCTTTTCCAGCATATGAAGTTATAGAAAACTTACAACAGAGTTTATATAAATTTGCTGGCAAGGTAAAAATACAAGTTGTACCTAACTTGTTAAACATAACGTATGGTAGAGATGTTGGATATAAAATTGAGCAAGAAGTTTTTGACGATGCTATACACGATATCAGTGCTACTAAAATACGTGAACAAATGAGAGAAGAAGGAAAACTGTAATGGCAGACGACCACGGTATGGCAACAGCATATCACTTAATGAGAAAAATTACGCAATGGCACCATGATCGAAATCTTATTGATGGTGCAACAGACAAAGATCAATTAGCAAAACTCATACAAGAAATGGGCGAACTAAGTGACAATATTTGTAAAGGTAAAGACGTTGCAGACGACATTGGTGATATGATTGTTGTATTAATAAACATAGCAGAAAGGAACGGCCTTACTATAGAGGACTGTTTAGAACAAGCATGGAATGATATCAAAGACCGTAAAGGTAAAATGGTAGATGGTATCTTTGTTAAAGAAGGAGATTTATGAGTTACGAATTTACAAGCGAAAGTGTCAGCATAGGACACCCAGACAAAATAGCAGACTTAATATCAGATGCTGTAGCAACATATTTGATAAATGGCAAACAAACACATAGAGCGGCTGTAGAAACATTAGTGACAACTAATATGGTTACACTAGCAGGTGAATACAAAAGCGATATGTTTGACAAGGCAGAGATTGAAAAAATTGTTAGAGACGTTGTTAGAGGTATTGGGTACGAACAAGAAGGCTTTCACTGGAAACATCTAAAAGTATATAATGAACTACACGGGCAGTCCCCAGATATTGCATTAGGTACAGATGATTTTGGTGCAGGTGATCAAGGACTTATGTTTGGATATGCTTGTAATGAAACTCCTAATTATATGCCAAGTGCTATTCATTACAGTCACAAAATTCTAAAAAGACTTCAAGTAGAAAGAGAAGGCGGTGAAGACTGGATTGGACCAGATAGTAAAGCACAGGTAACAATGGCGTATGACAATGTAAATACACCAACAGGTATTACAAAAATTGTATGCAGTACGCAACATAATGATGATGTAAGTATTCAAATGGTACGTGATAGAGTTGAGCAAATTATTAGAGATGAAATCACAGATCAAGATTTAAGTAATACAGAATTCTTAATCAATCCAACTGGTAGATTTGTTATCGGTGGACCAGATGGAGATACTGGACTTACTGGAAGAAAAATTATCGTTGATACTTATGGCGGTTATGCTCCACATGGAGGTGGTGCTTTTTCAGGTAAAGACTGTACTAAAGTTGACAGAAGTGCGGCCTACATGGCACGTTACTTGGCAAAGAATATTGTAGCAAGTGGTAAGGCAAATAATGCCACAGTACAATTAAGTTATGCAATTGGTGTAGTAGAACCAACTAGTTTGTATGTGTATGCAGACGGACAAGTAAGAACAGACTTAGTAGATTGGATTACAGAAAATGTTGATCTAACACCAAAAGGTATTATTGATAAATTTAATTTGTTTAGTTTAGATTTAACTACAACCACATTATATGGGCACTTCGGAAAAGACAATCTTCCGTGGGAACAAATTGATTTATTTTAATGAAAGAATTTTGGCAAGACCTAAAACAAGCAATTAGGACTGTACCTGATTTTCCTATTCCAGGAATACAATTTAGGGACATTACTAGTCTAATTGAAAACCCTTTAGCATTTAATAAGGCATTAGTTGACCTAACCAATGTTGCATTTCAAGGTACAAAAATTATTGGTATAGAAAGCAGAGGATTTGTGTTTGGAGCACCGTTGGCAAGAGATATGGATGTTCCTTTTATTATGGCTCGTAAGCCAGGTAAGTTACCAAACGAAACCTATAAAAAAGAATACCAACTAGAGTATGGCACAGCAACATTAGAGATACAAAAAAATACAGAAATATTACCAGATGACAAAGTTGTGATTGTTGACGACTTAATTGCAACAGGTGGCACAGCACTTGCCTGTGCAGAATTAGTACATGCAAATTGGAATGTGCCTAAAGAAAATATTTTAGTTGTGGCTGTAATAAACTTGACAGACTTAGGCGGCTCTGCTAAAATAGTTGCTGAAGGGTATAAAGTTAGAACCCTAATTGAATACGAGGGCGAGTAATGGCAAAAAAGCCTCTGCTACAAATTAAAGATATCATGGCGGCAGTAGATCGCAAAGACTACAACTACTATGCAAACCTATCAGACGAGCAACGCAAGAGCATGAATTTGTGGATGACGCAAAGATATGCTAGTAGTGTACAAGGAAAATTTGCTGGTCATTATCTTGTAATGATAAACGAGTTTATGAATACTAATTGGAGTGACATTAGTAAACACCCTGAACTGCAATGGAAACTAATGTGTTTAGCAGGTGTTGGCAAAAGTCAATTTCACCCTTTTGTAAAAGTGCCTAAAGCAAAACGTAAAAAAGATAAAGTTGAAGAACTAATTAGAGAAATATTTCCGTTAGCAAAGAGCGATGAAGTAGAGTTATTGCTAAGTATTAACACTAAAGAAGATTTAAAAGTATTAGCAGAAATCAATGGTATCGATGACAAAGAAATAAAGGAAATATTTAAGTGAGTTTAACTTGCACATATTGTAAAAAGACATTTATGAGTGAAAGAACTCTAAGTGCTCATATGTGCCCACAAAAAAGAAGGCACACAGATAAAGATTTAACTCATGTAAGATTAGCATTCAGAACTTATCAAAAATTTTATGAAATAAACATGCATAATGCAAAGACAAAAACGTATGATGAATTTGCTGAAAGCAAATACTACACAGGTTTTGTAAAGTTTGGAAGAAAGATGGTTAAAGAAGATTTACTAGAGCCAAATAATTATGCAGAATGGTTAATTAGAGAAAGTGTTAAATTAGCAGACTGGACAAAAGATGCAACATATGACGTTTACTTAAAAGAATTAATTAAAAAAGAACCTGCACAACGAGGCATAGAAAGAAGTGTTAAATGTATGCAGGCATGGGGAGAAGAGAAAAGTGAAGACTGGGCAGATTATTTTAGAAAAGTAGCACCACAACTAGCAGTCTATCACATAAGGGGTGGTAAAATTTCTCCATGGTTTTTATTCCTAAGCGAGAGCGGACAAGAACTATGGGGAAAGTTTAACAGTGAACAAGTTGAACTTATAAAGGATATTGCTGATCCAGGATTTTGGAAAAGAATATTTTTAAAAAACACAGAAGAAGTTAATCTAGTACAAGACATAGCGGAGGCGTCAGGATTATGAACGTAAAAATAGTAAGTCACAGCCAAGCACCATATAATGATGCTTTGCACAAACATTCAGCATTAGACTTAATAGCCTATTGCGCCAGGGTAAGTAACCCAAACAATCAAAATAATATAGAAACAAATGAAAAACTTGTGAAGTATTTGATGAAACACAAACATTGGTCACCACTTGAAATGGTGTCAGCATGTTTGGAGATTGAAACAACCAGAGACATTGCACGTCAAATACTAAGGCACAGAAGTTTTAGTTTCCAAGAGTTTAGTCAACGTTATGCTGACCCTACACAGGATTTAAGTTTTGAAATCCGTGAGGCTAGATTACAAGATCTTAAAAATAGGCAGAACAGTATTAAAACAGATAACGAAGAGTTAGAATTAGAATGGAGACAAAAACAAGAGGATCTAATCAAACAAGCAACAGACACATATACTTGGGCAATAGAAAACGGTATTGCTAAAGAACAAGCAAGGGCAGTATTACCAGAAGGTAATACAATGAGTAGAATGTATGTTAACGGTACGTTGCGTAGTTGGATTCACTACATTGAATTACGTGGTGCTAATGGTACACAGCAAGAGCACATTGACATTGCTCATGCAGTAGCAGATGTGATAGCAAACATATTTCCACTTGCAGAAGAATTTAAAGGTAAAGAGATATGAAAAAACGAGAAGAAATGTTAGTAATCACAATGGAGGAATGTGCAGAACTTATTCAGGCATGTAGCAAAATGATAAGATTTGACGAACCGTGTGATTATAAACAATTACAAGATGAGATCGGCGATGTCATGTGTATGATAGATATACTCAAAAATGGCGGCCTTGTTACTGATGAACAAATACAAAAACGTATGGCAGTTAAAAAAGAAAAACTAATGAAGTGGAGTTTATTGTTCAGTGAAGATTGATTTTGATGTAGATATCGATATGGCTAACCGCGATAAACTGCTTTGTGTGTTAGATAATATCACAGGTAGTATCAAACGTCCAGGTGGTATGGAAAAACACAACACAGGCGTTTATATACAGCCTATACCCCATGATCCTGTAACAGGATTAAGTAATATTGATCACAAAGAAGCAGATGATTTAGGTTATTTTAAATTAGATGTACTGAACAATAGTGTATACAACAATATAGAATCAGAGCAGGAGTTAGATAAATTATGTAATCAAGAACCTGTATGGGATTTATTTGGTGCTAAAGAAATTGTAGAACAACTATTTCATATCAGCAATCATTTTGATATTGTGAACCAACATAGGCCTACAAACATAGACCAACTAGCAATGATACTTGCAATGATAAGGCCTGGTAAAAGATATCTTGTAGGTAAAAGTTGGAGTGAGATTGAAAAGGAAGTATGGATTAAAGGTGACAACGAAACGTACTCCTTTAAGAAGTCTCACGCATATAGTTACGCAATGGCTATAATTGTTCAGTTAAATAAATTAGTCAGCCTTCTTGACTAATTGAATTGTTCTTCTTTTAATTCTTTTCTTAACTAGATTATGAATGCTGGTCACTGGACCAAATATGATATCTATATCTTTGTTATTGAATGTTTTTAAACAATTCCTAAACTCTCTCATCTCATTAAATAAAAACACATCAATTGGGATTTGACGATTACTTTCCCACCACCATGTTTCGCCTAATTCTACAAATTGTTTCTTTTCTTCAGGTGCTACTAGCACATTATAATCGTAGAAAGATGTGACTGCATTGTCTTGATTTTGAACTATACCAAAGTATTCTTTCTCACCATATGTAAGCATAGTAAAGAAAGGAAACTTTTCTTGTATTTCCTGTTGGTCCTGCATATTTTTATTTATACCTTTGTAGATAAATACATTATAAGGAATGAACATGTATGAGCAATTTAACACTATTAATGTATCAATCAAACACACTGAATCTTGTAAAGAAGCAGGAAAATTATTATGTGGATAACAGAAGTATGAACAGAAAAGAATTTATAGTACACAAAGGTATGGACAATATCGTGTACATCAATATTACAAATCAAGACAGAAAAAAAGAAAATGTGTATAATAATGATATACAAGCAGACATTATCAAATACTCTACTAACGAAAAAGTATTGACAAGGTTTGCAGTACCTGGTCTTAATAAAGGTACAGCAGAACTCAAACTGTCAGAAGAAGATATGAATTCTTTAGTCGAAGGACAATACAAAGTGTCATTTAAAAATGTTGCAGACGATGGTACTAAGACTCCAATCTATTCTGATTACAACAATGGAATACTTTGCACATTAATAGTAAAGAATGATGCAAATCCTTCGCCAGTACCAACACAGGTTGCAAATGTATGGAACCAAACAAGTAGTTTAGAAAACGGCGATGCGGCAAATGTTTTCACAAGCGGTTCATTTGAAGGCAATCAACACAAAAACTTTAGAGATGCAACACATACAATAGGAATATACTCAACCGAATTTACAGGAAACGTGTTTGTAGAAGGCAGTTTAAGTTTACAAGCACCTTCAAGCGATGATTCAAATTGGGCAAGTGTACCTGTAGTAAACAATTTAGAAAGAATACCAATGGCAAATGTGTCCGGTGTAACTTATTACAGTTTCACGGGCAACTTCAATTTCTTAAGATTTAAATATTCTCCTGGTTCAACTAATTCAGGATCATTTGATAAAATTCTTTTAAGAAATTAAATAACAATATGCATAAATTAAACAATGGCATTCATGCCTGTGTGTTTCCTACCCGGTGTGGGACCAGATGGATAGCACAGAAATTATTTGAAAACAAATTATTAGATTATACCGCACCTAATCATGTATTGGACACTAACGAGTATGACAGTAATTTACAAAATATTATGTTTGTGAGAAATCCATTTACTAGAGAACGCAGTATATTTAGGTGGAAGGCCGTAATACAAAAAGACATTTATGAAAATATCACTTTTAGTGATTATGTAAACAGTGAATTATTCTACCACGAGCCATCGTTTGTAGGAACATACCAAGACAACATAAAACTAATTGATAAATTTGTACATCTGGAAGACGTAAGTAATTTTTTGCATAAAACATTTAACATAACAAGCAAGTACATACTCGACTATCATATTCCAGCAGATGAATTAGATGACATAACAGCATTTGATAACAATATGAAAGACCGAGTACTAGACAAGTATGCACAAGACATAAAACTGATAGATTTTAACTTGACTTCATACTTATAATCTAGTATAATAACAGCAATGGAGCACTCTGACGCAATACAACAGGTACATGAGTTGTTGACAACTCACTTGCCTCACAAACATAAAAAGACACCTGCAGGTTGGGTGACTTTTAATTGTCCTATGTGCAATGACAAACGAGGCAGAGCAGGAGTAATATCCACAGGTCCTAAGATTGCGTATAATTGTTTTAACTGTGGTTTCTCAACTGGCTGGAGTCCTAGCAAAAAGATTGGTAAAAAATACAAAGACCTTGCAGTAAAGTTAGGTGCAACTAACGAAAGTGTAAAGAAACTTGTACTAGAACTAATGAAAATAGAAGAGTTTGATAACGAAAGTGACGATATTGTTATAAGTTATGAAAAATTCAAACCAGTAGAATTACCAAATGTAATAAATGTAAGAGATGTTCCGCAATTACCATACAACGAAACACATGAAAAAATAATGTTGTATGCAAAAGAAAGAAAACTGTTAGATACAAATTATGATTTGTTTATTTGCGATGACTTTATGTTAAAAAATAGACTAATTATTCCTTTTTACTACAACCAAGAAGTAGTAGGTTATGTAGGTAGACATATAAATCCGCCTACAAAAGAAACTCCTAAGTACATAAACAACAGTCAAGCAGGATATGTGTTTAACATAGACAAATACATTTACTCAGATAGAGATATTGTAGTAGTAACAGAAGGTGTTATTGATGCTATACTAATAGATGGTGTAAGTGTGTTAGGTAATACTATGAACGAAAGACAGATACAACAGATAAATTCGTTAAATAAAAAAGTAATACTTTGCCCGGACAGAGATGCGCCAGGTAAAGATTTAATAAGGCAGGCCGCTGAACTAGGGTGGGAAGTAAGTTTCCCACCTTGGCACACAGACATAAAAGATGTAGGCGATGCGGTACTCAAATATGGCAGACTTTTGACATTATCTAGTATAATTAAATATGCTGTCGCAAATAAAATTAAGATTGAAGTACAGAGTAAAATGTTATGAGTGATATAAAAGAATACGGCGAAGATATACAAGAACTGTTTCTAAGATTTTTAGTTACAGATCCTGATGTATTTGTAAGGGTAAACAATATTGTTGAGCCTTATATGTTTAATAGAAAATACAGAGATGCTGTAGAGTTCTTAAAAGATCATGCTAACAAATATGCTAGTATTCCTACATTAGAGCAACTTGAAGCAGTAAATGGCTTAGATTTAAAGCCAGTTGAAGATGCACATGACAGTCACATGAGTTGGTTTATGGATGAGTTTGAAACATTCTGTAGACATAAAGCATTAGAAAAAGCAATACTAGATAGTACAGACTTATTAGAAAATAAAGACTATGGTAGTGTAGAGGCACTTATCAAAGAAGCAACTGGCGTAGGTTTAGTAAGTGATTTTGGTTTAGATTATTATGAAAATCCTAAAGAAAGATTACAATGGATTAAAGATCAAGCAGGAGCAATAAGCACAGGCTGGAAAAACTTCGATCAAAAGTTATATGGTGGACTTAATAGGGGAGAACTTACAGTATTTGCAGGTGGTTCAGGTGCAGGTAAGAGTTTGTTTTTACAAAACTTAGGTGTAAACTGGAGTCAAGCAGGACTTAATACTGTTTATTTGAGTCTAGAGTTAAGTGAACAACTGTCAAGTATGCGTATTGATGCTATGGTTAGTGAGTATGCCACTAGAGATGTTATGAAAAACATGGATGATGTGGACTTAAAAGTGCGTATGAAAGGTAAAGGTGCAGGTAAATTCCGCATAAAACAGATGAGCAATGGTGTAAATGCCAATGATATTAGGTCGTTTTTGAGAGAATATGAGATACAAACAGGCATCAAAGTAGACGCATTATTGGTAGATTACTTGGATTTGATGATGCCAATTAGCGGAAAAGTTAGTCCGAGTGACTTGTTTATTAAAGACAAGTATGTATCAGAAGAATTGCGTAACTTAGCAGTTGAATTAAATGTGTTATTAGTTACAGCATCGCAGTTGAACAGGGGTGCTGTGGAAGAAATAGAATTTGATCACAGTCATATTGCAGGTGGTATTAGTAAAATACAAACAGCAGATAATGTTGTGGGTATTTTTACAAGCAACGCCATGCGAGAACGTGGTAGATATCAAATACAGTTTATGAAAACACGTTCTAGTAGCGGTGTTGGTAGTAAAGTAGACCTAAAATTCAACCCAGAAACCCTAAGAATTGAAGATTTAGAAGAAGATGAAGAGACGTATGACACTATTAATACGATAACTATGACCGAAACACTTAAAAGATCATCAGCAATCAGAAGCGACGAAGACGCAACTGACGACAATGTCGACATAGTACAGCAAGGTTTGGAACTTAGGAATCTCCTCAAGAAGAAGTAATTTAGATAAATATGCTTAAACGGAGATAAAATGTCCTTAAATCACAGATCAATTCTACAAGAACTTAACTCAATAGTTTCAGAAAGAGACAAATTAAATGTAATTGAGTCTAGAGGCAATCATATTATTAAAAGTGCCTTAAATCTTATTGAATTAATACAAGAAAACTTTGACGAAGCAGAGGCGTTAGATCTTCAACGACGTCTGATAAATTCTATTAAAGGTAATAGACCTGAAAGATTTGTTAAGGGCGTACAGATTATTAAAGAATCAAGGTCCAAAACAAATGAAGATTAACGAAGTCATATTACGCGAAGAGGATAGTTTAGCAGACTATCAAAAAAAAGCACCTGCTAAAAAATGGAAAAACATTGTTAGTGATCCAGCATACTCTCATGTAGAATTTGAAGTTGACGGCTATCCGTACAAAGGATATATAGACAATAAAGCCAATATATTTTATGTATATGACGAAAGGCAACAAGATTTTATTCCTGCAGATCCTTCTTTTACTAGAAGAGCATTTCAAAGAAACACATCAGCAAGAATTAAAAACCTATTAAACTTTAAAAGATGGGACGATGTTAAAGCATGGTGGGATGCCACTAATCAAGATAAGCCAGGCGCAGGTGTTGCCGCTAGGTATCAAGATGACAACTGGTTTGTAAAAGGCATGGCAACAGTTGGAGCCAGAGCAGGTGGTAAATTAGATAACTATATTAAAAATCGTAGAACTAATAAACAACAGGGCACTACATGGGAACAAGTGTATGGTGTCCAACCTCCAAAACCTGGTGATAAAATACAATGGAAAACTAGCGATAATGTTTTAAAAACTGGTGAGTTTATACAATTTACAGCAGATTCAGACGGCGACGGAGTACCAGATGTACAAATAAAAGGATTCTTTAACCCAGATAACCCAAAACAATCAACTACAACAGGTATCCCTAGTAAAAAAATTATCAGTATTAACGGTGTTAAACTTGTAACACAAAAATTATCAGGTAAGCAAAAGAAAAAATTAACTACACTAGATCCTGCAGATTCAGGAATAGAAAAAATAGACACGAGTTATTAATGAGAGCAGTCGATCTTACTAAAGGATACTTAACTGAATGTGTGATTCATCACAGACTAGATGAAAGCAAAAACACTCACCTTGAACATTTAGAAGATTTAATTTTTAATGACGGATTACCTGGAGGTAAACAAGCAATACAATACCTTCACAGTTTTCATGAGATGCTGAAAGGTAGTGCTAAAACAAAATTCAACTTAACAACAAAATGGGACGGTGCTCCAGCAGTATTTGTAGGTACAGACCCAGCAGACGGTAAGTTTTTTGTAGGTACTAAAAGTGTATTCAACAAAAGAAATCCATTAGTAAACAAAAGCATCGAAGACATCAAAGCAAATCACGAAGCAGAAGGCTTACAAGAAAAATTAATTAGTGCATTTATGCATTTACAAAAATTAAATTTTAAAGGAAAAGTTGTACAAGGAGATTTACTGTACACAGACGACAGCATATCAGAAGCAAATATCAAAGGCGAAGAATTTATAGTGTTTAAACCAAACACAATTATATATGCCATTCCTAAAAACAGTAATCTTGCAAATGATATTCTACGTTCAAAAATAGGCATAGTGTTTCACACAGAATATGTTGGCGGTGGCGGATTAGCAGACTTGTCAGCAAAGTTTGGGTTCGACGCAAGTAGTTTAGGCAGTCACCCTGATGTCTGGCACAGAGATGCAATCATAAGAGACTACTCAGGGCAAGTTACTTTTACACAAGAAGAGTCACAAGAAATGGCTGAACTAATTAACAATGCAGATCAAAACTTGAAAGCAGTTACAGATTTAGACTTTCTTAAAAATAACGAATTTGGTGATGATTTAAGAACAAGAATCAAAGCAAGTGTAAATAAAATTATCAGAGAATTAGTAGGTTTCGAACAAGATCCAAAAGTATTTGCTCAAAGATTTATTGCAGAGTATAAAGGCACACTCAAATCAGCAGTTGAAAAACTAAAAAGTGATGACGGTAAAGTAAGAAAAACAAAATTAATGATAGACGGTATTAAATTTTTAGAAAGCAACCAAGAAGAGATAGAAAAAGCATACGTTGTGTATTTAGATTTGATCAAAGCAAAAGAAATGATAATTAAAAAATTAGCAAACATAAGACAAATAGACACGTTTGTACAAAACCAAGAAGGCGACTATGATGTTACAGGTGAAGAAGGCTTTGTTGCTGTTGATCATATTGGAAACGCAATTAAATTAGTTGACAGATTAGACTTTAGTGTTAAGAATTTTGGTACAGGGAGACCAGGAGCATAATGGAAACACCCAAAGAGCAAAAACAAGCACAATATCAATTCATAGGCGATCTACAAGAAAGTAGATTATATAGAACCACTGAAGGATTTAAGCCATATAATAAAGTTGATCTAGCAGAATTACTAATGGTAACAACTATGCTGGTGTATGTGTTTGCACAAGATAAGAAATATAGGCCATTTGCAATACAATATGCAAATGCAAATGTAAGACACGGAAAATATCGTGCAAGTAGATTAGGTGCTAATGATCATTACATGATTGCTTACACAATAAATTCTAAGTATAAAAAAGATTATAAATTTAACGAACAACTTATGCATCAGTTTATGACAGACATAGCAAAAGGTAAAATTCCAAATTCACTTTACTTTTTAAGATTACAAAGACAACTTAAAATTAAAGATATGGTAATACAAAATGTTAGAAGATTAATATCAGACTGGAGCAGATTGAAATATAGGCAAAAGCAATTAGCAGTTACAAAAATGTTACACATAATGCGAGCCAAAGCAGTAAGAAGTGATTTATACAAAACATTAAATAAGTTTGCAAAAGAAAGAAACTATAAATTAGTTAATGCAACTAACACAGAATTAGACAAAGCAACTGATCAAACAACACTTAAACGTTTAGCAGTAGCAGGTGCATCGGCATACGTTGGTGCAGAATTTGGCCCAAGAATAACAGGCGGAAGGTTAGGACCTAAATCCGCGGCTGGGTTGGCAGGTATTGCCGCATACTGGCAAAGTAGAAAAAGGTCATAAATAGTATTATGAGAATCGACGAAGTAATAATCCAAGAAATCAGTCAGGCACAAAAAGATGCAATGAAACAGATGCGAGATATCCATATTCAGCGAAGAATACAGGGTGTTGGTACTGATACATCTACATATGGTCGCGATATGGGGCAGGCAGTTGGAACAGATGTAGAGGTGGGAGATTTAAAAAATGTACCTGATAAAGGCACTACTGATGCCGATGTAAGAGGCACGTCACAAAAAGATAAAATAAGCAAAAGGACAGAGCCTCGTAAAAAAGACGGTCCTAGTGATGCTGAGTTAAGAGCCAAAGCAAGAACAGCCGCACTAAAAGGTACATCACGTAGAGGATTAAACACCAAAGACGGTGATGATGTTAGAACTGGTAGCGATGGCAGAAAATTAAGACATCAAAAATACTACGGTAATCCTGCATTTGATCCTGATGCAGAATACGATTCAGTACTACCAAGTTTTGGCATTAAAAAAGGTCTTTCAAAAGCAAGAAATACAGTAGCATCTTATATCCGAAATCCAAGCGATACAATGGCTAATTTACGATATAAATTTAAAGATTTACTGTCTGGAAAGTAAAAAATCCAATAATTTTCAATTTCAAAACTCCAAAAAATCAATAGTCTTTGATAAATAAAAGTAACCAAGTTACAAAGATATGTTAAACAAAACACTTTGTAACACAGAATTAGGAGACCAATAATGGCATTAGTAAGATTAGAGGCAAACCCAGCATCAGCAGGTGAAGGTAACGGATTAGGTTCACAAACACATATCGTAACATATGACGATTTAGATTTAGCAATCGCTCAGTGTTCAGCAGGTGGATCTATTGCAGGTGTTGACGTTTCAACAACAAATTTAGCAGTTCAAACAACTCAATCTGCTTCAGACGTTTTAGCATTCGCTAACGTAACAGCAGTAGTGGCAAGTTTTTCAGGCTAATAACTAACTTAAAATTTAGAAATTTTAACCCCCTTTTTAAGGGGGTTTTTTTTGGCTATTAAAATAGTGCCTGAATATACTGAGAAAATGATAAATATGCTTATAACAGTGACAGGAGACACATATGGCACAAACAAGATCAGGTGGACTTCTAACATCAAGTGAGGTACTCACAGGAGATGTAGAATTTTTTACGTTGTTCACCACAATAGACATAACTGCCACAGACGATTTTACAGACGATACACAAAAAGATTTTGAAAGTTTAGTACAGGTAATTAGTTTGAGAGCACAACCTATGCTGATGAATACACCAATTGCAGTCGACGGAGTTTCGGCAGGACTAGATGATTACGGTGCACCAACATTGACAGGTGCAGGTTGGGTATTTAAGTTTGCATTTGAGAGACTAGGTGCTCACACATTAGACACACTGAAAGAAGAATTAAACGGTATTGTTCTAAACGGCGGTACAGTTGATACAAAAAGTTCAGTAAATACTGAATTTTCTAAACAGGATGTATTATAATGGCAGACAAAAAATTAGATAGCAAACCAGCAGAACAGTTGTATGCTAATGAACCAGATTTAAAATCACAAGTTATTGCTGACATGCTGAGAATAGAGCAAGTCACAACAGAAATAAAAGAATTCAAAGTCGAAGTAAAAGATCATTTTGCTAAAATAGAGAATTGGCTTGTAGGTATTATGGCAGGTGTATTTGCAACAATGTCGAGTTTGATAATCGCATTAATATTTAAGTTATTTTAAAATGAGAATAGTTGAAGTAGAAGGAGTAATGGAGGCCAAAATGGTCTGGGCCAAGCGAGGCAGTAAAATTGTTCGTAAGGTCAGATGTACTAGTGGCCCACGCAAAGGCAGAATGGTGTCTAATGCAGGTCAATGCTCAAAACCTATCAACTTAAAAAAACGCATGACGCTCAAAAAGACCAGAGCAAAAATGGGTAGAAGAATGGCAAGGAGAGCCGCAAGAACAAAAAGGCGTAATCCAGTTAGCAAAAGAGTTGCAAGGCTTAATAGAAGAAGATGAAACTAGCAGACTTATACGAATATAACAAAGGAATACAAGACCCAAATTCCAACGCAAAACAGTCAAATAAAAATGACGACGAAATGGAATTGGAGCCATTCACACCTGACCAAGAAAAGGAAGTAGCAAAAGGTTTTAAGGCACTAGGAGCCAAGTTAGGTCAGCCTATACAAAATCCTAAAATGGCCGCCAAAGGCATAAACAAGGCCATACAAGGCGACAAGCCAACACCACAGCAATTACAATCAAAATTACCAATTGATGTACAATTAACAAAAGCAATGCAGACTCCTGCATTGAGAAATCAATTAGCAAACATACTTAAAAAAGCAAACCAAATAGACATCGACGAAAACACCCTTGCTAAAAAAATATTAAAAAAATTAACAGGTAAAAAAGCACTAACAAAATTCAAAAGAAGATCTAAACTACTCAAAGAAGCAGATCCTACATTATGCGAAATAAATTTTAATAAAAAAGAAATAGTAAAAGGTTCGTTGGAACTGCCTATAAAATGTGGATTTGAAGCAGAAACATTTTTCTATTCAGTAGAAAGCAGTGGCGCCAGTGACGATGTAGACAACATGAGTATCAGTGATATCGAATACGAATACGGTGATATGCCAGATAGTGCATATGAAGATTATCAGTCCTGGTTGTACACTAAAGGGCAAGATGAATACTTAGATGACTTAATTACAGACAAAGTAAACGAAGTCAAAGAAGATGAAGACTGGTTAAACGAGTTTATTGACAGTAGCGATGGCCCAAGTTCAGAAGCAATAGAACAATACAAAAAAGATTTTGAAGACGCCGATCCCAAAGAATATGAAAACCGTGAAGAAGATGGTTGGGAGTATATGAATTGGGTCAGAGAATATGTTGAAGAAGAATATGAAAACGAATATTTGATATGGTTAGAGGATGCTGTCAGAGAAGACAGCGACCTAGATCAAGAAGCCAAAGAACTTGCTGAAGGTGATTACAGCATGGATGATTGGGTAAACGATACCTATGATTACATGAGTAGTTTCCTCGATGATTATGGTTTTGATTACAGTAGGTCAGGCGGTGATGTTGAAGGTGTAGCAGATGAATTAAATAACTGGATTAAAGATAATAGTAAATTTACAGACTATCCAGATTCAGGGGAATACGGCGAAACAAATACTACAACTGCTTGGTCAGTTGAGACTGACAGCAGTATAGATCCGGACGAAGGTGCCGGCGCAGAACTTATTTCTCCTGTATTTGATAGTCCAAGAGATATGCTTGAAGAAATGAAAAGTTTATTTGACTGGAGCGAAACAAACTTTGGCACAAACAATTCCACAGGACTACATGTAACAATGAGTTGGCATGGTAAAAATCCTGATACAGTACAAGATGAAGACGGCGAATTTTGGGGAGATGAACCATCAGGACCAAACAAATTAAAAATGGCATTACTGTTAGGTGATGAATATTTACTTGCAGAATTTGGCAGGTTAAAAAACAGTTACACAAAAAGTCAATACAATAATGTATTAAAACATGCAGAAGGCATGAAACGTGGTGAGGCAAAAAGTTTTAAAGAATTTGAAAAGATACTCACAAAAGGCATAGACACTGGCAAGTTTAACAGTATACATTTTAAAAACGAAAAAGACAGAATAGCAGGAACCAATCTTGTAGAGTTTAGAATTGCCGGCGGTGCAAATTACAATGAAATGTATGAAAAAGTTGTTAAAGCAGTTATTAGATACGCAACTATCATGCAAGCCGGATATGAAAAAGACGCATATAAAAGAGATTATGTTAATGCTGTGTTCAGGCTTTTGCGTAAATCACAAGAAATAGACCCTAAAAGATTAAAAGCATTATCAGTTGTTAATCACGAAGTTATAGACTCTGCTAAAAATATAGTAGGTAAAAAAGACTACTTTGATGTTATTAATTTTTTAAGCAATAGTGTTGAAAGTTTGAGATATTATGAAGAATTAAGCAAACCAGGTGCTGACAAAGAATGGTTAAAAAGTGTTAAAGAATATGAAAAAAATACTGGTACAAAATTAGATATAAAAGAAGTAGAAGAACGCGAACCAATAGAAGGTTATTTACAGCCAGACAGAATCAGACCAAGCAAAGGTGCGGCAAGCGAATTAAAAAAAGCACAAGAAAAATTTGCATCGGCTGTTACTATAATAGCAAGAGATATAGCAGACGGTAATAACAGAAGTACTGTTTCAGCAAAAGATATAGGCGCATTTAGAAAATATGCAAATTTAGTTAAGTTAGATGATAAAGAATTAGAAAAAATTGTCATGACAAAAATGGATGATTTTAACTGGGGTGATCCTGATAAAAGCAATATTAACAGATTGAAAAAAGGTATAGATACTTTATTCAAAAGAAATATAATTTCAGAACCAGAATATCTTACACCGCAAGATGCTGACAGGATTGCTACAGGTATGTGGCAATTTTATCAAACAGACGATGTAAAAGACAATGCTAAAACTGACAAACTTGCAGAATTATTCATGCAATTAAATCCAAAAAATGATAAACCTAATGTTGTAGATATATTAAAAGATTTAATGCATGAAAGACAACAAAATGGATTTAGTGCTAAACTAAAAGGCTCAGGTTGGAATACCGGTATTACTTTGATAGGCACAGGAAAAATTACCACACCAGGAGCATCTGCAGAATTATTAAAATTCTTAGAACCATATAGTGGTTACAAACACCCAACCGGCAAACAGCATCATATTAATATCAAAAGCGATGACCCTTATGCATCTGTGTTTGACATGAGACTTCGACAACGTTTAAGAGAAAGATTAGTACATATAAGAGAGTTAGAAACAGACGATCCAGAAAAAGCAACTAAACTACAGCAACAATTAGTCAAAATTGGACTTGAATTATTAGAAGGCCTAAAGCCTAGACCAGATCTTTGGGATGAAGATGATGACGGATTCGCCCAAATTAGACGGGGTAATGATGGAACAGCAGATTTGGCTTCACATAGTGATTTAGAACGTTGGAATAATACTATGGACAGGATTGTAAAATTAGAAAGTGAACTAACATCAAGCGATAAAACATATAATTTTTTTAGTGCGTATGACGACTATATTTTAGGTGTTATACATTTAGATAGATATTATTCTTGGAAAGAAAACAACGGACCTACGCAACATGCTGTTTTGAAAAACTTACACAAAGAAAGATTTGCATCAATTAAAAAATTCTTATCAGAATTTGATAAAGTATTCCGCAAAGAAGGCTTCTTGGATTTAAAAGCAGAAATACAAGCAAAAAATACATTAGATAGAAGAAATAGAGACTTTGAAAAGAATGTCAGAGATAATTCAAAAGGAAAACTAAACATACCAAGTCACAGTTGGATGTACATAGACAAAGACTTTTTTGATACAATAACAGATAAAAGTTATGGTGATAGAGAAGCATATTTAGATAATCATATAGACAACTTTAACAAAAATGTAAACAATACCAAAGTGTATGTTATACCTTCAAGTCACTGGAGTGATGCCGAAGATGCCACAAACGGTTTAGAACTTATAGATACATTTGAAAAAAACAAAAACTATTATCACACTTGGAGAAAGAAAAATTATAAACGAGTAATCAACAAATTCCAGAACACATATGGGTATAGTTGGAAAAATTTAACCGACGACGAAAAGTTTTATTCAGGCAACGGAGACTTGTATGCAAAACTCAAAGACATTGGTATCGAAATCACTCACAAAGGCGACAGTAGAAAAGGTGCACCTGGTCAAACAGATTTACTGTCAGACGAATTAACTAAGAATCCTACCAGCGGTGAACCACTAAACAGAAGTAGTGCAACAAGTTGGTCATTGAACAACGACGAAGCAAGCCAAAAACAATTTGATGCATTTGATTGGGAACAGTACCCAGCAAAAATGAAAGATATTGTTGCTAAGGTTATGAAGCAAGATCGATATGGTAGTTTTAAAGTAGCATTAGAAGATGTACTTAGAAAAGTTTTAGATGGTAAAGTGTCAATAGACAAAGAAGATTTAGGAAGACCTATAGACAGAATGGCGAATGCGGCAGGCATTGAAACAGACGATGGTGGTTCCTCAAACGGTATAGCAAGTAAAACAAATTGGAAAACTTTATCAGACTACTTAAAGATTGAAAGAGGTGTAAATGATCAAGGTCCAAACTTACTTTTAAAAGTTTATAATCAATTTGATGGCAATCACGAATGGAGACCTCAAGAAACCGACGAGGATGGTAGAGACGTAATTGGATTAAAAAGATGGGCCGCCGCAGTTAAAGAAGCAGAAAAATATATCAGAGACAACTACAATGTAAGTGGAGGAAACTACTTTAGAAAGAATGTAGATGGCAGTGACGGCGACAATGTAAGCAGTATGTATAGTAATAATACAATATCAACATCACCAGAAAATGAGTTTGATTCAGATTACGACAAAGCCAGAGCAGACCATCCAGGCTTTGATAGAATGATGAATCGTGGTATGCAAAATTACTTAGCACGTGGCGAAGTAAATGACCTAGTAGGATTTTTAAACAATCCAGACAATGATAATGTTTTCAAATCGGCGGTTTTAAATACTATAACGAATCGAGGTGATATGGAAAACGGTCCTTTTGCTACTTTCCAAGATGCATTAGCAGTTACTCGTAGACAAGGCAATGAAAGTGTATTTGATAAATTTGATGCATTGCCTTTACAAGAACAGTTGCGTATTATAAATCAATCAAATGTATTAGAAAAATTTACTGAAAGAAAATTATCTAAAGATGAAAAAGAAGACAAAGAAAAATACGTCAAAGGCATGAAGAAAAACAAAAAAGGTTTCAAAAAAAGATATGGAGATGACGCAGAAGCAGTAATGTATGCAACTGCAACTAAGATGGCAAAGGAAAATAAAATAAATACTAATATGAAAAATGTTTTTGAACAGTTTGAAAATTTATCACTAGAAAAGCAATTAGAAATATTGCACAGTCCTGTAGTAGAAGGATTTTTCAGTGACGTAGATGTTGACATGAGAGAGTTGTCATACAAAGCATTTGCTAAAAAATATCCAGAATACGCACATTTACATCCTGGTGCAGAAGAGTTATCTACAAAGCCAATCAAAATGAAAAAAGCACCTTACAATAAAGAACAGCATATCAAGAACACATTTGCTAAATTTAAAAGAGACCACGGCGAAGCAAAAGCAAAAATAATGTTGGATAAAATGATGCAGAGAGGATACTTTGATAAGGACATGTCAGAAAGTTTACTGGGCATTGATATTTTAACCAGAACTAAAAAACTCACAGAAAATATGCCTAACAATAATAAATTAGCAATACTAAGAAGATTACTGTCAAGAACTTTTCCTGTAGGTGACTTAGATATGCAATTCCAAGCATATTTAGCCTTGCCAATACCAAAAATGATGACAGCATTTAGTCAATTAAAAAGCATAAAAGGACCAGATGCATGTGCAAGGGATATACTTAGGCATTATGCAAAAAATAGATTACCAGATGCAGAAGTAAAGCAACTTGATCTCAATGAAAGTTATATTAGAGAAGATGCAGATGAAGACAGATTAAACAGTATAATGACTGCATTAGAAAATAATCCAAGTTTTGCAAAACGAGTTTACAAAATGTTAAAACTTGATAAAGAATCAGCAGACCATTTGGACATCGAAGATAGACTTAAAAATAATGACACCGGTAAGGAAAACGATCATAGAATTAACAAGAATATCATGAGACAATTAGTTACCTCTTTAGAACAACTAGATCATGATTTTGATGAATTAAATTCATTTGTTGAAACTTACGGACACACAGATTATGTAAACACAGAATTATTAAACAAGTCTGGTGTATTTAAAATTTCAGATATGCTGGTTGGTAGCGACACAGTATCTAAAGAATTTATAGATGATCTTTATGAAAAATTATTTGACTTTAGAATTAATATTTCTGGATCAAACAGAGGGCCAGGTGAACTTGGATTATGTTTACTGTCACCTAATGTAGAACTTGCTTCGGTAGGTGATATCAAAGTTAATGGCGAAGAAATAGAAGTTAAAGGTGAGGTATCGTCAGGTGGCGGTAGAATGGTTAACGGTATTGACGACTTTAAGTTTAGTGGATTAGCACAGGTCAAATCACAACTAGTACCATTTTATGAAAAGCATGATATTCCAGAAGAATTAAGAATTTACAATTTAAAAGGTGCAGTTGGCGGAGGCCGTAATCAGGGTCAGGCTCATATACTAGATCAAGCACAACAATTAGAACAAGTAAAACAAGGTGTAGGTGCTGAATTTTTAAAATTAATTGTTAGCACATATCAATTTGTTATTGACTCAGAAGAAGAAGCAGAATTAACAGGTTCATTTATGAATATGGATAAGACTAGGTTCTTAACACTTGTAGGATTAATGTCATTTAAAAATTATGCATATATGTTAAACAAAAAAGGATTCAATAGATTAATATTTTTAAATTGGAGATATGATAAAGTAGTAAATTGTACAACAGAAGAATTTCCAAAATACAGTGAGCATTTAGCATTTACAAGTTTAGATATGGCAGACAGTCAAAATGGTCCAGCAGTACAGGTATCAGTGTTAAAATGAGATTATACGAAGTAACTAAACCTGGACAATGCCCAAGAACAAAAGCAACCGAATGCAGTTGCGAAAGGCTAAGGCAATTATCAGAAGCAGAAAAGCCTATAAAAGCAGTTGCAGTACTAGAACACGGCGATGCTAAAGGCATAATTAATTTTGTACAAAAGCCAGGTAAAGCAACAATTATTAGCGGTACTATTAGCGGTTTAACAGAAGGGTTACATGGATTTCACATACACGAATTTGGTGATCTCAGTGATGGGTGCGATAGTGCAGGTGGTCATTATAATCCGCATGGTGTCGATCACGGCGATGTAGATAATGGACATATAGGCGACTTAGGAAATATAGAAGCCAACAGCAAAGGTGTAGCAGAATTTAAAATAAAATCCAAAACAATTCAATTACAAGGTGCTACAAGCATAGTTGGTAGAGCAGTTGTAGTACACGAAGACGAGGACGATTTAGGTAAAGGTGGTGACGAAGAAAGTTTAAAAACAGGCAACGCAGGTAACAGAGCAGGCTGTGGTGTAATAACATTATCTGAATTAACAGAATCAGCAATAGCAGATTTAGATAAAAATATAAGCGACAAACATTTCAAAAGAAATGAAATGCCGCAAGTTAAAGAACCAGATTTAATAGATAATGAAATACCTTACAAAAAAGGCAAAATAAGTATAGTAAATATCAAACCAGTTCAAACAGATAGAGTACCAGGATTAGCACAAAAAGTTGCAAAAAACTTTCACGGCAAAGACAAGCCTTTTATACTAGACAAAAACAATTACTTAGTTAACGGACATCATAGATATGATGCGGCTAGATTACTGGGCATAGAAAAAGTAGATGCAATTAAAGTAGATGTGCCAATTGAATTATTAATGAAAAAATTTAGCCATACAACTAGTGATGCAATGGTCGAACATTTAAGTGACAAAGCATCGACACCAGAGATACATAACAAAGCATTACAAATGGCCAAAGATGCATACAGAAAGTCTAATGAGCAAATATCATTTACTAAATTATATGATAAAGCATTAGAAATTTTAGAACCTGCAAAAGTAGACGAAAACTTTGCAGACGGTAAGAAGAAAGGTAAAAGTCGTCCAGGCAGAGTTAAAAAAGCAGGAGCCAGTTGTAAAGGTTCTGTAACAAGTTTAAGAGCAAAGGCTAAAAAGTATAGTGGTGAACGTGGTAAAATGTATCACTGGTGTGCTAACATGAAAGGTGGCAAGAAAAAGAAAAATGAATCATTATTAGTATCAACATTTGATAATGAGTTTGTGAAAAAAGCAAAAGAATTATACAACGCAGGCCAACAAGGTCAATTGATTAGACACATATATAAATTTTCTAAAGAAAATTCAGAAAGAATACATCAAAAACCAGAACTGAAAAAGATGCTACAAGATATTTTTTATGAAGTATCAGATAATTTTCAAGACGAGGATCAAATAGAAGAACTGCTATTCATAATAGATGATACATTGAGCAACCCAGTCAATGAATCAGCATTTGAAAATTTAAAATTACCAACTTGGATATCACATACCAGTTTAGAAAAATTATTTGCACAAGAGTACGGTCCTAGATACGGTGACTATGTTGCACATATGGATCTAGACAGTGACGACGACTTGGCAATGAATGCCAGTGGCATGGGCGATATGGCTTTTGAAATGGTTAAAGCAAATGACATTAAAGTTATGCAAAAATTCTTAGCACAAATGCCTGTGCAGTTCACAGTAGATGACCTTAGATTAGATAAAGGTATTCAAGTTTGGCATCTAGTTCAACAAAACAAAACGGTACATTAAATATTCAATAAATATGTACTATGCAAATAGTACATCACCCTAATTGGTACAGAGATTTTTTAGAAGACATGGCCCGCAGAGGCCCAACTCACTTAAGAGATGCCAGTCAGCATTGTCCAGTAGATAATACAATCAATAGTTTTACACACTTCTACGGAGATAAAAGTTTTATCAAACCAAGAGATCAAATCGACGAATCCAAAAGTTTCTTTTATTTAATAAGTATCGATTGCTGTGATGATGACAGTATTGCAGAATTAATTTACTTTGGTAGAGAATTAGTAAATCAAAATTTAGTTAGACCTTACATAACACAAGAAGCAATAGATGATCTAAATAATTTTCACAACTGTGGATTAATTATTGAAAATGCGGCAGAAGGACATGCCAGTGACAAACTATTTGATGCATTGCATGTGTTAGTAAGTCAGGTTGGCATACCATTTGAAAAAACATATTACACCAACAGCACACAAAATCTAAGAGATATGTATGACAGATACTTGCTCAATAAACCTTATGCAACCATAGACAAAATTAAAATGTTTAACTGCGGTGGCTGGAATGAATTAGTATGTCAGCAAATGCTCGATGATAATTATCAAATAGAAAAAGATGAAGACATGTGCGAGTTTAGAGCAGAAAATCTTATCGACTCTGATGAACCATGGAGTTTATCTGTAGAATGCACAAAGCAACTAGAACATATTAGAGAAGATGTTAATAAACCGCATTTATTTTTATATAAACATATGAACGCAAAGCGAGGCTTTAGGACTTTGTTTTTAGCATTACTACACAAAGAACACTTACTTGATAATAATTTATTTAGTACTCCTGAAGAATGGAGAGGTACACAAAGTAGTGCTGTAAAATACATAAATTCTATTACATGGGACAGGAATTGGGCAGAGGGGTTTGAAGAACTTTATCCAACATTGTTAAATGTAAAAGGAAAAATACCTACTTATATTGATAGAGAACACAATCATTTAGACTTTGATCCTAACACAAATTTTAGTAGCGACAATTATATGTATTACAATGCTAGAAGAAATTGTGATATAGAAATTGTCGGTGAAAGCGAATTCGAAGGTTCTATATTTTTAACAGAAAAGTTTCTAAAAGCAATCATATTTAAACAACCCTTTATGATTTTAGGTTCACCTAACAGTTGGACTAAAATTAAAGAAATGGGTTACATATCATACGAGCCGTACATTAAAGAATCATATGATAAAAACGAAGATGAATTGCAACGCATGAATGAAATGATTCAAGAAATAAAACGTTTAAGAGATTTGAAACGTGACAAACACGCATGGAAAGATTGGTTAGAAGGCATCAATAGAATTGCTGTACAGAATTATAATATATATTTAAATAATTTAATACGTCGTGTGAGAATGACCACCTTAGATGATTATGTAGCAGGCACAGGTGAATTAGTAATTCCAATGCAAGAGTTAGGCGATTAAAGATAAATACATGTATGCGTATAAAAGAGGTTGACACAAACATAGATTCGTTCTATAATAGTATCAATGAAACAGTAGCAGGTGCTATTGGTGGTGTTGCGATGCCTCTATTTAAAGAACCAATCAAACGCAAGCCTAGTAAAAAGAAGAAGAAAAAGAAAAATGCGTAGCATAGACAGTAAATACGGATTAACATACATAATGGGCGATGAGATCTCATTTTGTGAAACATTAAAAGAGTTTGGAACATATTATAAAAGCAAAATGAATGAAAGACAGGTTCAAATTGCTGAAGATTTAAGAAAAAGAGAGATAATTAAACTAGTAAAACTCAAAGATGGACAAACCGGATATAAACTCTATGCATCAACTAAACGAATCTGATTTAAAATCTCAGTTACAAGACATTCTAAGTGGTATTATTTCCACACTAGATATCTACGAAGTTATAGATAATGGCGACACATATGACATTGTAAACTTAAAGAACAATGACATTGTGGTTGAAAATATACATCTTAATGTTGTAGCAGACATATTATCCGCGGCTATGAATACAGGCGAAGAACTAAATATTTCTACTATTGATAAGATACTAGAAATCGAAAGATATGCTGTATCTAAAATGGTCGAAGTCAAAATTTATGAAGAATTATCAGATAATGCTTCAAGTGTAGACAAATTAGCAATATATGAAACAAAATTAACTGAAGCAGAACATAAATCCCAACACGCAATTACTAATTTACTAAATTATTGCCAACTGTTAATCTCCATATAATTATACTTCTTTGATAAATATAACTATTAGAAGGGACTACTATGGAAGTAAAACATTTAAATTCAGATAACTTAACTAGATTAGGTAAAATACAAAATTACCTAACAGAAAATTATGACATCAACGTCAAAAAAGTTTTACCTAAGCAGAAGTTAGAACAAGCATATCAAAATGTTGAAAAAAGACTTGTAAATTTAAGAAATAAAAGCAACAAGTTTCAACAAGATCCTAACTATGGTATGAATATTATGGTTAGAGATGCATTAGGCATTATGATAAACGAAGGACTATACTACGAAGGTGAAACATATCGCAGACTAATGGATGAACTGTATGAATACAGTTGTCAACTTGCAGAAAGCGGCGATGATTATGATACTGTTATGGACAGTTGCAACAAAAAGTATGAGGCTATGCCTGCCAGATATCCAAAGGATATGATACTGGCCGCTCTTGCTGAAAGACTTATGCCTATGTTTGATGGCTCAATGGCAGTTGAAGAAGACATGGAAGACGAAATACTGGACGTTATTGACGAACCAGAAGTAAAAATTGATGTAGACAATTCAGAAGAAATCCCTTCAAACTTTGAGTCTGCAACAGAAGAAATGTTAGCAGAATTAATAGGCGATCATTTAAACAAAGGTGATTGGAGAGAATACACACTAGGCGAATTATTTGCAGAGTTAGAAAGTGTAGATATAGATAAAGCAAACAAGGTGGAAAAAATGGCAAAAAAATATGGAATTACAGACTTAAAGGAAATGAAAGACTTTGAATCATTCTTAGACAATTTAGTAAGCGAAATGGTTTCAGAAGAAACTATTACTGAAGAAATTTCAGGTACTAGTGTCGAAGAAGCAGAAGTTGTTATGGCGGCAAGAGCATTAAGCAACGACATCCAAGATCACATTGAAAGAATTGGTAGAATGGCAAACGAGGATATACCTTCAATTGCTGATTCAATGGCACATGAATTTGGTGCACAAAAAGCCGCAGATTTCAAAAATCAAATGGAAGGTTTACTAAGTTCATTATTAGACGCAAACAAATCATCTAAAGAAGGTGTTGATGCACTTATTGGTACAATGACTGGAGAAGAGTCAGCCGCACCAATGCCAGCAGAAGACCCACTAGCAGGTGACATGATGGAACCAGCAATAGACGAACCAGTAGACGATTTTGCTGGTGCAGATGCTGAAGCAGGTCCTGAAGAAGAGCCACTAGGTAGAGCAGAAAAGATTTAATTATGAGGTTTACGGACTTTGCAATCACAGAATCTGACATGGATGATGTAAAGTCTGATGTGGAAGAACTGGTAATTAATAAAATTGAAAGCAATGTAAAGAGTGCAAGCCTAGACGCATTTGTAGAAGAAGTAAATGAACTAGGAATAGGTATTTCTAAATCAATGCTTAGATTAATTTTAGAATCTCCAGAGTTTCAAAACTTAATTGCAAACGTAAGCAATTCAGAAATAGAATTTAATTTACCTGGCAATGTACCAGACGAAATGGTACCAGAGCCAGAAGATATGGAAAATAATGTTTCCAATCTAGCAACATCGGCCGCTAACAAAGGCATAGGAGACGAACTTAATGTCTGATAGTATTTTTATAAACGCAACAGAGGCTCGAAGAAGAAGTCGCGATAGTGTTATTATACTGAACGAAGTTAGAGCACTCGAGGCTAACGTACTAGCAAATATCAGTGCTGGTTCACTCCAATTACTACAATCAACAGGAACAACAATGACCGGTAATACTTCTTATTACCAAGCCTACAATGGCATCACAACTAATACCACAATCACTGACCAGATTAATACGGTCAAGAAACATTTCACTGACAAAGGATATTCGGTAAATATTAGCACTAACGCATCAACCGGAAATACAATTCAGTGGACAATCAAGTGGTAACAGAAAGCCTTTTAGAAAACAAATACAATTATCCCCAATTAAAAAGAGTAACAGCAAAGTCAGGGCAACGTCAATATACTGGCGATGATAATAATCCTGTTCCTAGTGTTACAACTATCCTTTCAGATACAGGAGACAAGACTGCTCTTATAGCCTGGCGTAAACGTGTAGGCGAAGCAGAAGCAACTAGAATCAGTACTGAAGCCGCAGGACTAGGTACCAAAGTACATAATGCATTAGAAAAGTATATTCTTGGAGAAGAGTGGAATACCTTTGGTAATAACCATGTTAGTATATTAGCAGAAAGTATGACAAACGAAATGGTTAATAACGGACTAACAAAAATAGATGAACTGTGGGGTGTTGAAGTAGCCTTAATTGCAAAAGGCTTATACGCAGGTACAAGCGATGCTATAGGTATGTACGAGGGCGAAGAAGCAATTATTGACTTCAAGACTGCTAAAAAGATCAAGAAACGTGAGTGGATTGAAGATTATTTCCTACAAGGTTGTGCATACGCACTTGCACACAACGAAATGTTTGAAACAAAGATAAGAAAAGTAGTCATACTTATGGTTGATAGAGAATCTAAGTTTAAAGAATTCATTATTGAAGGCGAAGAATTCGATAAGTACTGTGGTAAATGGGCCGAGAGATTGGCTGACTACTATGGTAAAGTCGATGCACAAAAAGTCTAGCATCAGTTTATCTGCAAAGTAAACAAAAAAGATAAATAGTTGTATGGCAGACAAAGAAATAATTATATCGCGAATGCAACAACGCAGAGGAAATCGCATAGATTTACCTCAACCTCTACGAGCAGGGGAAATTGCATTAGCATCAGACAGCAAAGAAGTATTTATAGGCTTAGATCCTGAGATAGGCGTAACGGCTCAAAATGCAAATGTTGTAACTATAAACAACATACCCGAAGGCTTTAATTATGCCAATTCATATTTAAATAATAATTTT
>Ga0208793_1000054_pt1 | contig 68281 bp, 80 predicted proteins | sample 17_taG_FD_184092 | JGI IMG/M metagenome (GOLD analysis project Ga0208793, IMG submission 184092) | Marine viral communities from the Subarctic Pacific Ocean - 17_ETSP_OMZ_AT15314 metaG (SPAdes) (version 2) | ecosystem: Environmental > Aquatic > Marine > Oceanic | place: Pacific Ocean | collected... | reverse complement strand
CAAGAGGAACCTCGTGGATGTCATCAACTCCGCTACCAACTATATAGCACTTAGTTCCGTCTGGCTTAAAGTAAAGATCTCTTGGGTGTCCTTCGCCTAAAGCTAGGTTTACGCTGCCGTCATCAGCTGCTGATGTATCCACCCCAAATTCACCCAATCGAGGCCTCCAAGACCTTATATCGTCACCATCAAATGAAGTAACCAATCCATCAATGCCCACACTCCCTGGCTCCCACTCGCTATTCGTGTCATTCCACACCAATGCCTGGCCGTCTGCTGGGGCTGTGGTAGTGGTGTCTACGTCGGATAAATCTGTGATGCCAGAATTGCCCACATCTCCTGAAGGACCCTGAGGCCCTGTAATACCACGAGGACCTTGAATACCAATACCTAAGGGTCCAGCTTGACCTTGCGGTCCTTGCGGTCCTTGCGGACCAATATCACCCTGAGGGCCAGTAGGACCAGCAACAGTAGAGTCTGCACCTTGCGGACCTTGAGGTCCAGTAGCTCCTTGAGGTCCCTGAGGACCTGTTGGTCCAGCAACAGTGGAGTCGGCCCCCTGAGGACCTTGTGGTCCCTGAGGACCAGTAACCCCTTGAGGACCTTGAACAGTAGAATCGGCGCCAGTGTCTCCTTTATCTCCCTTATCACCCTTAAGTCCTTGAACCCCCTGAGAACCCGTAGATCCAACTTGACCTCTAGGACCTTGAGGCCCAGCAACTCCTTGCTCACCTTGAGGACCTTGTGGTCCCTGAGGACCAGGGACGACAGAGTCCGCACCTTGTTGCCCTGTAAGATCAGAAGTTACAAATGATGTACCATCGGTGTAATTTATAGTGAACGTACCATTACCGTTATCTACGGTTGATAGAACGCCAACTCCAGTATCTCCTTTATCCCCTTGAGGTCCTTTTCTCTCTAGGTTAACAGTAATTTTTGCCATTATACAGCCGTTGAGATATCTTCTTTAACTGTAAAATTCCCCCTTAGTATGGTTGTTACTTTAGAGAATCCATTAACATCAACCTTGTACTGTAGGTCATAAACAAACCTACCCACAGGAAGCCTTGATGTAGACTCAGCGGTAGATTTTAAAACGACATTACCTATATCATCCATCTCTTCAAAAATAAAGATTGGAGATTTAGCCTCTTTTGTTTCAGACACACCTTTGGTTTCAGACTCCTTTAAAGCAGAGGCTGCAATCATGGTTCGTTTTTGTTGGCTCAATGAAGGACCACTACTTCTAGCGTTAGGTGTTTTTACTTGAATAATAAATTCATAACCACCAGACAATAAAGGAAGGTCAAGCCCTTCGCTGTCTTTGAGGTTTATAAACAACTCAAAAGAGTCACCTCTCTTGCAGGAAATATCTAACTTCTCTGAAACGTCTAAATTTGCTTTCTTAGCCATATTAAATGAGTGGTTGTTGAGGTGGTTGCTGTGGAGTCATTGGCATCATAGGAGCGATTGGTTCTTGTATCTCTCCTCGCTTTCCGTCCCTCTGAGAGATTAACTTGCTTTGCTCTGCAGATTGCTTTTTAACTCGCTTATCCTTTCTGTCTTCTTTTAGGACCTCAAGCTTCTCTTTGAATTCCTGATCATCAGATCGAACACCAAGCAAGGCCTGAGCTTTAATCATTTCAATCTCTTTCCTGAACTCATGCTTCACTTGCTCTAGCTGAGCCTCTAACTGAGATTCGAGCTGCATCTTCTGGGAGTCAATTTGAGCTTGCATTTGCATCTCTTGTTGTCTTGCTTGTGAAGTAGCCATAGCTGATTGCTGCTGAATCTGAGCCTGCTGTTGTGAGTTCTGCATAGCCATCTGCTGATTAATAGCAATACGCTTCTTCCTACGAACCACAAGAAGCCTCTCAGCTTGATTCACATCCTTCATATTTCTAATAGCAATTGCATCCTCTATATCAATCTCTTTCTGCTGAAGAGAGATCTGAATGTTCTGCTCTAGGTAAGATTTATCCTTGTCCTCCATCTCTTTAACCACCTGCACACCAAAGTTGTACATAGGTAAGTCACTAAAAGATGATATCACCGACATGTTCTCTTGGCCGACAGCATTACTGTAAGCATTGAATATTACAGAATCTGGAGGCAGTATCTGAAGACACTTTACTACATCCTCGCAGACCTTCTTGTAAAGAACCATGGAGGCGTTTGTAATATCATATATCGCATTGTTGCCTGCAGCGATTGCATTCTGCTGAACACCAACTAATGTATCACCCTTCGGAGTGGAAGAGTCCATCATTTCATTCACTCCAGTCGCATCACGAATCATACGTAAGTAGTGATTGTAAAGACCGATTAACTCGTTTATGTTTCTGATAGTATTTCCTATCTCTCTTACTGGAGGGTTCTGGAATCCACCCTCTGGATTCTTACTCCTATAGTAAAACACACCAGTCTGTTCGTAGATATCATGCAGATCTAGTGGTTCAAGTTCACCACCCTTGCCTAGCTGTACATTCTCCAACCCCTCTATATCGATAATAAGTCCATCTGGCTTAGCCTTGGCAATCGCCTGCTGAATCTTCAAGTGAGTCAACTGTAGCATATCTGCAAAACCAGTGCAGCTGTCTACCATCGACTTCGGCATCATATTCCGAATATTGGTTGAGACAACAGAGTAAGACATCCTAGACTTCGATATGTCCTGGAGATTCTTAGGTGTGTTTTTGGTTCTTCCGTAATTAAATATCTTATTACAACCTAAAACAAAACTACCCCCATAGATAGTGGACACCTCCATTTTGTGAGGGTTTCTCTCGTACACACTCCCCTCCTTAGGTGTGTATTCAAATCCCTTCATGAACATATTGGTGTTACCAAACCTGTTCTCTTTTTCCTCGAAGTATATGCAATCCACTGAGACAAACTCAAAATCAAGTACGTCAACCATGTACTCATCGTACCCGTACTCATTTCGTTGAAGCTTATTGTTGTAGCTAGATGAGTTTAAGTAAGCGGCATTATTGCCATTCTTATTTCTTACGTTAGTAGCTATGTCCTTGAATTCACTCTCCTCAAACTCTCCAGCAGAAATTCTCTTTAGCTCCTGTATGGATATCCTCTTTATGTGACCCGCATAAATCAAGTCGTTAAAGTTAGGGTCCTCAGTGTAGCTATGTATGAAGTTTACGGGATCAACATACTCAGTCTTAATACCTTCATTAGGGTCATTGCTTCTCTTAGTGATAGCCATTCCTAAAGCAACAAGGTCGTTAACGCACCTCCTGAATATGCTGTCATTAAAATCATTCCAGGATAGCGTCATGTTAGTAGCTATCTGAGCAGCCACCTCCGCATCAGTCTTTACGTTAGTGCCTAAAAATATCTCTGTCTCCTCCTCTGAATCTGGGAGATTCTCTGGGTCGATGTCCATAACCAAACCAGTCTTCTTCTTAAGCTCCATGAGCTGCTTTTTAGCAGCTACTTGCATCTCAATCCTCTTCTTATTTCTGTTCTTTTCAGACGAAGAAAGCGGATCAACGGCCTCTAAGTTAGGGTATGGATTTTTTGAAAGTATCTTGTTGACTACTACTCGAACGAACTTAGGCAATATAGGTACTGGGGTATAATCTAAGTTAAGTAGACCACCATCACCGTCATTTGGATCTAACGACCTAAGAAGCTTTTTGTATATGTTTGTGTCTTGTACGCCATTAGCGTAATCCCTGCTTCTCTCAAAAGTTGCCGTTCGTTTCCCATGTATGGAGTTTGCTTCGTCGCTTTTCCCCCATTGAGATTCTATCGCCTTAGCATACTGCAAACCATATTCATTGCTTTCCTTCTTCGAAGTTTCCGCCAACGGATCTGGAAAAGAAGTTCCCTTCTTCTTGCTGTATTGATTATTCATGTTTCTATTGCAATGTATGCGTATTTTGCAAATATAATAAATCCGTATTAGACCTTATATCTCCTGAAAAAGCGCTTGTCAGAGAAGTTAGATTTAGGTTTCTCTTTCTTTACTTTTTGAGCAGCGAGTAGGGCCAACCCAGAACTGATAGTTAAGTCAAACTTAGTTCGCTTGTCTATCTTATATCCTATCCAGTCTTCTAAGGTTCGGTTAAAATACATCTTTCCGATTTCACCAGTCTCTATGTTTACACCAACATGATCGTGAATGTAGCTTTCTATAGCGTGAGCATGAGACTGTATGACATCCTGCGAGTTAGATGGTATGCCTTTTGTTCTTACACTTACTGACGAGTTACCTGTTTTTAAATGATCGGGTCTATCCATAAGGTAACCATCGTAACCTCTTGATTCAAAGTACCTTGCAATGCCGTACTTATTGTTCTCTATAAGTAAAGGGTACCCATAAAAGAAAGCACACATTAAGACATCCTCGTAGAATATACTGGCAAGATCTGGACGTGATGCATACTCAGCCACGAACATGTTAGGGGGTGCATCCATGCTAAACTTATTGTACATATGAAGAGCACCTTTTGATCCCCTCCCATCAACCGTGGCGTCTAAATCGTAAGAGTCAACGCCACCACAGCCTATGTGAGCGTTCGGTGGGATAGGCTTACCCCTATTGTCAGACCTTTTATTCTTCAGATGATCTGGTGGAATCCAGGCAACTCTAAACCTACCATTAGGGTCTGGAGAGAAAGCCACCTCCTCGTCCTTTTTCCTCCATATAAAGTTACCCTGTATCACTGGGTTAGGGTATAGGTCGTCGTTACTTTCTATTTGTTGATAGATCTTACCTATGTTAAATAGACTACCCTCGATACTGTCTCTAAAGGCTTCGTCCTCCGTGAAAGGAAACTGCCTGATTATCTCATTAAGCTCAGAGGGATCATCCTTGAAGGACTTGCGTTCATTCTTCAGGTACGTCTTACTGCCTTGATCTACGATATCACCATCTATACCATGTATGTGTATGCCTTGAGAGGGATCCTCTATGATAGCATTTCCGTAAACATCAAAGAAGCCTTCTAAAGCCTCATAAGCTGGTATAAATATTCTGTATAGTCCAGACCTAGTCCTTCCATTGTTGTTTCTTTCTGAGGTGTCAGAATCAGCCCAGAGACCCTTGTACTCATCCCCTCCTTTACTCATTGGGTTAACCGTACTACCTACAAGCGCCTTACCTATGACCTTCTTACCTACAATCAAACAGGTTCTTTCAATTCTCCATGCCTCCCTGATGTCGGTAGGCTTCTCCCACTTGCCAGCCTCATCTAGGTACAGCATGTGAAGCTTCTCACCGTCATATGCGTTGTTAGTGGTGTTCTTCCAGTTTATAACTGAGTTCAATGCATCCCCACGCTGAGAGGTCTTATTGTTCTTTGTGATGCGCTTAGATGGCTCGCGAAATGCCAGCTCCATACGAGGGTTTGTGGTACCGTCCTGAATAGGCTTAAAGAAGAATGGGTAGCTACGAAATATCGCAACCACCTTCTTCATGAATATGTTTTCCTGAGAGTCCTTACCAGTCTTCGACTGTATGCCAAGAAGCTTCTCTTTAACTTGCGTAGCTTCATCAACGAGTACAGCAGAGCATATATTAGTGTAGCCAGAGCGACGGCACTTAGTATAAAGCTGACCGAAACAACGAGGATCAGCTTCACAAGCAGCCATGTGAGTAAAGATTTCTCTTTGGAAATTAAGGTATGATGGGTATCCGATATCAATTTTAGACCATTGTAGAAACATATAATGTCTCCCTGTAATATACGTAGGCTCCCCATTATTGTAAAACCATACACCGTCACGCCTACGCTGAAACTCTTGTTCGATGTAAGAACGAAACTTTTTCCGAAACTCGGCAGGCTTTTCGAGCCACTCATCCATGCTGCGTATCCTTTGCAATTCTTGGGGCATAGGAATGCGCTCCCACATCTGCAACTCCTTTGCTTTGTCATGGAAGAGGATTTCAGATCGCTTCGGTTTCTTTGGTAGTACAACGAGTATCCCGTGGAGTTCGACATGCTCTCCCTCTGTACCGCTAGGGTCGATCTTAATCCCTTTAGTTTCATATCCTTCTACGTCAATTAAATTCATTTTGCTCATAAAAAAACTCATTGTAGTAACCGCCTATGTCGAACTTCATCGATGTATTTATCGTGTTCTTGTCTAGAGGTATAAAATTTGATTTTCTGCAAACTCTAAAATCAAAACTCACCCTACACTTGCCTGTTTGGTTTAGCTTATTTCCGTGATTTAAGTTGCAACCGTCCCACTTATAGAATTGCCCAGGAGAGCAAACCATTGGAGAAAAATCACCTTTATCTTCCTCTGATTCAACCCATATAGTATTGGTGTCAAAAGCCTCGGTCAAAGGCAAAAAATAATTATCCTCCTTTACTTTAACAGCCCAATCAACATCTCTGTAGTGCTTGTCTTTATGGAACTCGCCTACAGCTATATTGTTTTTAAGGCAAACCCTAAAAGTAGGTATAGATTGATACACGATGGGCTCATCATATAATGGGTAGATAACCTCAGATATAAACCTTCTGTATAAATCCTGAAAAGAAAATTCCCTAGCTAAAGAGTAAAACTCCTTGTGGTAACTAGTAGACTGATCGTTGTTTCTTTTAAAAAGATTAAACTGATCCGATATCAAAGACAAGTCATCTACTTTGAATCTCTTCTTTACTAAGCTTACAAAATCGTATTCCCCTAAGTTAAAATTAATTCTGTCCATATTTTTATGTCATTTTCCTGTACTTCCTTGATGTTCGATATAGAGTTGTTCGTAGTAGACATTTCCGTAGAAATACTAAATACAGCAGAGAAAGAGCTCTCGTGATTGTCCACAATCCAGTTATCTCCAAACCAAGTTTTTAGATCCTCTGGGATATCCACCCAGTTTTCTTTCCTTAAGAATATGCAGCACCCCCACCCATGGCCTATATTGCTACCTTCCGCAACCTTAATGCTATCATTATAGCCCTGATAACTCACTGGGTGAACACCCAAGCATGATGATGGGTGGTCCGACAGAAACCGTGTTGCCGTACTAAATACCTCGTCAACATCAAATGTGACGTCATCGTTTAATATGCATATGTTTTCATTCTTGCATTCATTGACGCCCAGGTTCCAAGCTGGATTTACGAATATGTTTTCGTCCTGTTCTAACAGCTTTATCTTTTTATTATCGAAAGAAAACCTTGAATCCTTGTCGTTATCTATAATAATGATCTCATCCACATAATTGCTATTATAAAGCCTATGTAACATTCCAAGGAGCCTCATTGATCTCCACATAGTGGGTATTACTACACTGAACATTTCTCTTCTAATTCTTTAATTTTCTTTTGAAGCTCCTTTGACTTTATCGTATCTGGATTATTCTTAAGCAGGATCTTATATGAGGCCACAGCGATGGGATAGAATCCGCACTTCTCAGCTGCAAGACCGTAATACCTCGGAAACATATCATTGGTGGCTTGCTCCATCTCAAATAGCTCCTTACTCTCTCCGAATACCTGGATGGACTTTACTGTCATGTCCCCATAAGTAAAAGCCAAGAAGTTCCTCCCATCCTTGATCAGTGCGCTCATGAGAGCAGATGGAGCCTCTTTCCTGTAAGGCATATACTCCCAAGCCTTAGATAAGGCTTCAATAACCTCGATCTTTGGTTTGTTCAACTCAATCATATTCAAAGCTATCCTATATAGGGAAAGATATACTTCCTCCCTGAATCCTCCCATTGATGATCTTTTCACGTAAGCCTCCATGGATTTCTCAGGCTCACCAGCATCCCCATAACACTGAGCTAGATAAAACCAGCTTCTAGTATTTTCAGGGTCTTTCAATAAATCCTCCTCTATAATCTTAGCATCATTTAAGTACTTCTCCTTCTCTGTAGGGAAGCGTTTAAGGGGGGAGGCATTGGCCTCAATAAATAGATTTGGAATTATCGCCTGATTAGAATTCTTGGGAATGACAATATGTTCATGCATGACCCCTTTATACCTCCAACCCATAGAGGAATCAACTATAAGGCATCTTTTGAACTTACTTGAATGTATCTTAAAGTAAGAGTGGTATGCTTGATACTTATCACTTAAGAAATTCATTGAGAAAGACTTCTCTGGAATGAATATATCATCCGCATCCATAAACATAACGTAATCCCCCTTGGTCTCTGCGATCTCTAGAGACTCATTCCTATTGTGAGAGAAGTCCACCCATGGGCGCTCGTGTATCTCTCCAGGAACTTTGAATCTGTTCTTCATCAGAGATTTAATCTTCTTGACGGTTTTATCCGTAGAACCTGTATCTATGATGACCCAGTAGTCGATATACTTATAGACGCTCTTCAGACATCTCTCGATATCCTTCTCTTCGTCCTTAACGATCATACTAAGACAGACTGTTGGTTTTTTCATTTCAATTAAATTAGTACACCAGACAGGGCTCGAACCTGTGACCGTCTGCTTAGAAGGCAGATGCTCTATCCAACTGAGCTACTGGTGCGAGTGCTCCCTCCAGGACTTGAACCTGGGACCTGCCGATTATGAGTCGGACGCTCTAACCAACTGAGCTAAGAGAGCTTAAAGTTTACCTTTAAGTCACATGCCGTATTGTTCTGATTATCAAAGTTATAGTCATCCCAATAGATAAGTCCGCTGGCTTCATTTTGAGAATCTTTCTGCGAATCCTCCTGAGTAGTCTTTGGCTTGTTCGATTTCCCCATTGTTGTTTAGTTCTTTAACCATTTGTTCTAGCCTCTGGCGCTCCACCAAAAGCTCTTTACAGTCGATAGCAGTTTGCTTTATGGATTGGAGCTCGGCCTTACGCGCAGACCCTCCCGCCTCTGGATCAACTGGCTTCTTTATCTCCTCAATCATATTGTTTATAGCCTCCTCCATACTCTGCATGAGCCTCTTAGCTGCACTTACAGTGGTGAACTTACTTGCCATAGCCAAATACGAATATCGGGGTCTTAGGGCCTACATACGCCCCAGCTATATTGTACTCAAAATGTTCCATAGCATCCTCATCGGTCATCTCATCATCCTCGCAAAGGACGGCAATGATCTTACCTATATCATAAACGGCTCGTGAAACATCGTGAGCTTGATGGCTAATACCTATAACAGCATCGTCAAATCCATCAGCAAGCAAGCACTCCTCCTCTTCTAGCAAATGCCAGAGGTGGTCTTTATCCATTTCAAACATATCAATTAAATTTCCTTGTAAAGTAAGCGATCTGCTGGAGTTCTGTAGTACTCCTCCCCATCTATTTTTATGCGGTAGTCAAGGTTCTTTTTAAAACCTACCACATCACCCACCTCTAATCCTAGTTCATCCACCCAAGGCGCTTTAAATGCGACTGCGCCTTTCGTGACAGGCTTATCCTTGAGTTTAATAACTTCGATAATAGTTGACTCTGGCTCTTCTTCTTCTTCCACTCCCTTGAGAAGTGCCCACCCCGCCAGCGGATGTATCTCATTAGTCTCTTTAGACTTGTAAGCGATAGCTTGATTGTTAACGACGTTATCAGGATCGAAACGTACAAGGTAGTGATTATCCTCACCAGTAAGAGGCTGACCATCATTAACAACAACGAGATGGTGGAAGTAAAGAGTATCACCCACTTTGACTCCTGTATCGTGTTTAAAAGGCGTAGCCACAACGGGGCCTTCTGTAATTCTTCTTTCGAATTCATTGAATCTGGTATCTACATAAAGTTCTAGACCACTATCGGTCGTGATTGTGTCGTCGAGCGTCTTTTCGAGCTCAACCACAAACAAATCAAATGTTCGCATCAATTAAAAATTTAAATCGTACTCAACTATGCAGGGCATACTATCCACTGCTTTCCACAAAAGTACGTCATTTTCTGTCTTGATATAAACCAAGTATCTTGTACTTGAGTAATCGTGCAGATGTCTTTCGTCTAGTATGATAGAGCTAACATTTCCTAAGCCTGCTCGCATACCTACATAGTATGCCATACCGTTCTTAGGGTCCTCCCCTATAACGATCTTTCTAATAAGTCCTTCCATAGTTAATTTAATGATATTCCCAGGTCACCCAGTAGGTCATCCAAAGAGTCTTGGTCATCTTCTTTATAGGTAGAGTCCATTATGTTCTTAATAGTCTCCAGCTCCTCCCTGCTTTCTAGGTTGAAGCTGTACATGGTTTTCATCTCTGCAGATTCGTCACCAATCTCTATAGCGTCCAGGTCAATAACACCGACTACAACTGATGCCAGGGTTCTATCTTCCATCTTGAATTCACGTATGGTATCCTCCATCTTTTTTACTAAGGAGTACATCTCGGCGAAGAAAAGAGTTTCGTTAGAGCTCATGGTTGTAAATTTGTTTGAATCAAATATACGACACAATTCAGATGCCTAAATCCACAGTAAAGAAATCAAGACTGTTTAGAGAGCACTCTAAACTACCAGAAAAGTATTTAGGTAAAAACCACCTAAAGAACTTAAGAAATGTAGTCAAGAATTTTATGGAGAAGAACGATGGCTTTACGAAAGCTCAGTTTTACTTTATGCTGTTCGTTTATGATCTGGAGTTCTTCACTATAAGTTGGGCAGCAGAGGAGTACGGATACTCTTGGGGGGGACTTGCGGACAGGATTATATATCCACTTATGTCGAGCGACTACATATACAAACACTTCGATAAGCTCACCCCGTCACAGGTAGCTGATGACCACCTATTCAGGGATGAGACTAAGTATAACTATCGAGTTAGGTATGCGCTATCCCAGAAAGGCAGGATGGCAGTTCAGAGGTTCTACAACAGCTTTTAACCACTGCAATTCTCACAACCCTCTGGTGCGTGTATGTTGCAGGTAATCTTACCGCTCTTGACCTTCTCTTCGGTCGCTTTAACTCTCTCCGTGTCTAGGAAATCCACATTGAAGTCTTCTTCTTTCTCTCGCATATTTGTTAGTTTTTAGGGTTGGCAAATATACGAAAAACAATACTATCTGTTTGATCAGATATTACTGTAGTAGACCCCTCTTGTGTCCCTGAATGCCCTCTTTACTTGACACCTATTACCTCCTGATTCTTTGTATGAGACATGAACCCAGTTAGGGTTTTCGTCATCCCCAAATTCCCATATGAGTTGATCCCATTCCAGGTTGCACTTTATATAGTCGAATATATCTGAGTTAGATATCTTACCGTGAATATCGGCATCTATATCAATCGCCTCCCCGATCATATGCTGAGAGTACTTACTCCCCCCGATGGCTTTGTTTAACTCTTTACATCTGAATCCAGAGGTAATCCCAATGGGTACACCGAAGTGATCTCTAATTGGCTGAAATATATTATCAGCTACAGCCTGTAGGTTATGTATCGCCCATTGATCTGGGGTGTTGTCTATCCCCCTTCGCGTCGCGGTGTTTGAATTCACCACTTCTTTTAGCGTTAGATTTTTGCTTAACCTCATTGAATTTATTCTTCTCTGCAATATACGCAGGGTTGATCCGCTTAAGCCTCGGATTGAAGTAGTTTTTACTTCCCAAGATCTCGGATCTTACGCTCTATCATAGCGATATCCTTTAATCTATCTTCTTCAGTAGCATACCTACTTGTCTTAGCGGCTGAAAGCTGTTGTTTTAATAGCTTAATCTTATCTGATTTCGGATCACTATTAACACCCCCATACTTATATACTTTACCTCCCTGAGCCATGTTTTTAGATGCATCCCTCATGAGCTCTTTCTTGTCACCGTCCTTATCAAGATCTAGATAGTCTGGCTTTCCTCCATCAGCTAGTAGTGAGTACAGACCTCCTTTGCTGTATTTTTTTTTGATATTCATTACGATGTAGCTAAGAACATTTCTAGTTCACAATCAGATCCAACACCCATAGCATATATAGCCTCTATGTTTAACATACCTGAGCTGATGCTAGACGCATTCTCTAATGTGGGGTTTTCTGTTGATGTGGTTGACTCAGCGAACATAGAATCATTACCGAGTATATAGCTCTCGCCTGGCTCTACTAGAACAGAGTATTGATCCCCATCGGTGTCTGTAACGAACCTAATCTGTATATTATTAGATAGGTCTAGGTTAGTAAACCTGAGAAACTTCAATGAGCTAGTAATTATAGTACCAGCCGCGACAGCAGAGTCCAATAGAAGTAAGCTCTTCTCGGCATCCTGAGGCAGGGTAACAACCCTGTGCTCTGAATTATTAACCCCTGGTATAGCGATGTAATTGCTGTTCCCTATATCCTTACCGTTCAGGACTAGTTCTTCTTTGATTGTAACCTTTAGAGTTGCCATAATTAATAAGATTCCTTTGTTAATTCAGATAGTCTTTTTTTGAGGGACTCTATGGTAAGACCATACTTGGACATCTGATCTTCTGCTTCTCTTAGTGATTGTTCTCTTCTATTTAACAAAAAGTTATCTGAATTTGCAGCCACACCCTTGTTGTTAGAAGAAAACCAACTCTTAAAGTCTGATAAATCATCATACGCATCTTCGTACTTAACAAGCAAAGCATCTAACTCTCTTCTATTAAGATCGAGGTCACCCTTCATTCTAGTAAATGGCTTAACACCTTTAGCTGCTTGCTTTGCAACAGCCTCACCTGCCTCACCAACACCTCTCTTTATAGCTCTTACGCCAAGCTGACCAGAACCCAGGCTAAGTAAATCAAACAAAGGATCAGCTGTGTCAACCTTCCCGCTTGGGAGCTGTCCATCAAACTCACCAGCTTTAGTTCTAGCGATGAGATCCATGATCATCTTATTAGATCCAGGATTAATTGAGCTACCGCCATAAGCTGTTTCGGGGGCTCTTCTGGGGTCCGCTGATGATTCCTTTATAGGGTCCCCATTTCGTCTTAATGATCTCATGACGCAAATATAAGTTATTTCTTTTTCTTGAGTCGGGACTTCTCTCTCCGTCCGCTCTTCTTGACTCTCATACTGCAAATATAATTAATACAGTTTTTGTGCCTTCACAACTTCATTAGTTTGAATGACGCTTCGGAGCTACTGATTTATTACTTACATAAGTAATCCTAAAGACAGCTTCGTAGGTATAAAACAGCTTCGAAGGTTTATCGCTAACAAGGTTTGGCTAAGTTACAACTTTTTTCTTACAAAGTCAAGCCTATAAAGCAGTTTAATTGAACCCAGCAAGGCATTGATAAACAGCATTTTAAGTGTGTTTCGATGAAATAGCCTCGGTGAAGCATGCCTGAAAAAAAGGTGCGTAACACAGATCTCGGGGATTATATATATATACACACGTAGCGTACACACATCAGAAACGACCTGCGTAAACCCCGTGGGGTATACCCCGTGCAGTTTTCGCCTACGTTTTCAGCTTTTGTTGTTAGCAATACAGCTTTGTATTAGCATTTCTAACTACGTTAGTCAGTGAGGAAACACGAACAATCACCCCCTAATTAAAAACACAAAAATCGAACCGATACTCACGTAGGTACACATCCATGAAATACGCACCGCCACACATGACCCACATATGACCCACACATGACCCCTAATGATGCGTCATTATGCGTCGTGATGCAGCCCCATGTCTGAGCCAAAACCAAAAAATTTGCCTCTGAAACCCCTGTATTTGCTAGGATTTCGAAAATAGTGCTTGACAAAGGTCCTTGAATGATATATCTTTGCCCCGAATCGACACCGAAGTTGGTTCATCTAAATCCCATATCACATGTCAAAGCAGACATACACCCCAACCCACTGCCCTGAGACGGGGCGCAAGTTCACTAAAGCTGAGCGAAAGGCAGCTAACAAGGCTCGATACGCTGCAGAGCGAGCGGCTCAGACACCCAAGCCCAAGCGGAAGGCGAAGCCCACAGAGGCACCCAAGGCAACCAAGGCATCCAAGCCTGCGATGACCGACGAGCAGCGACTCATGAAGATGACTAAAAAGCAACTTGTTGCTCTCATCCTTTCCCATGACGTCCCAGACCCTGAGCCTACGAAGCCTTACAATTTCAGTTTGGATTACCAGATGTCAATCCAGCCTAAGCGTAAGAAAAAGCCTGTAAAGGCTTCCAAGCCTGCAAAGTCAACGAAGGCTGTCAAGCGACCCAAGCGTTCAAGCGAGGATGGGCTTGAGCAAGCACAAGCACGGACTGCGACTGCCAACAAGGTTGGTAAGGTCAAGAAAACGAAGGTTGTTCACGCTCTCACTGGCAAAGAGGCTCAACCCTTCGAGCCTCGAATGGAAGTGCCTGTGGTGGAGCGTAAGGCAGCCAAGCGTGAGCAGCTAGCACTCAAGCTCCTGCCTGGTGAGACACCTGAGGAAGGCGTCCGACGTTCTAAAATCCAAGCCGCCAACGCTGAATTAGAAGCTACGCTTCTAGAAGCTGAGCAGCTCACAATGAACTTCGAAGCATGAAAAATCAAGATAACCCCCTTGAAGGCGTGGAATTACTGCGCCGCGCCGCACATTGGACTGGTGACAGGCATGAGTACCTGAACGACAATAAAAGTGCCAATGAGTTAATCGCTGAATTTCAAGAATACCTTAAGGAATATGAATAGCTTAAGCACATACCCACTGAAGCGCGTCACCGCTCACGTTAAATCGTGGACGGGGCGTGCGACGGAGGACGAAATCCGAGAGGGTAAAGCATGGTATGCTTCAGCCATGGAGTTTGCTGAGTACCTATCGGTAACGTTCAACATATCCAAGGTCGTGGCGGCTGCAGTCATCAGCGCACTCTCACCTAACAACAAGTGGGAGCGTAACAAGATTGATGCATTCAATCTCATCCAAGCCTTCGTGAATGGTGAATCCATGGAGTCTGTCAAGGTATGCACATACACTAGCAACAAACGCAGGGCGTGGGCGATCTTGAGCGGAGATATCGAAATGCTCCGCAAGGCTAGAAAAACTCACGCTTTCGCCCTCAATGTGGGTATGATGGATGAGTCTGTTGTTACGATTGACAAGTGGATGCTTCGTGCCTTCGTGACCACATCGCAGACACCCAAGGAAGTACAGACGAGCGTAACACCCCTGCAATACGACCGACTGAGCGTGCACTTCTGCAAGCTAGCACGGAGCATGGGGTACAAGCCTTACGAGTTGCAGGCTATCATATGGGTCACCATACGAAACCGATGGCTCTGAAACCCCTGTAAACACTGAGGAAATGAAAATAAATTTGACTTCGGTGTTTGAATGTTGTATATTTGCATCGTCTTCCAAATCAAAATCTCAATTATCTCACACATGGAAAAAGCACCCCGCTACTGCACAATCACCAACGAACCTATGTTCGAGGGTTGGTACTTCGAAGGTCTTGGATTCTACTACGTAAAGTATGAAAAGGATGCACTCCGCATCTGTCAGAATTACGACTACGCTACACTGGACGAAGCGTTCGAAGATGAAATGATGTACTGGACAGACTGGCATGACATACCCAAGGACGAGTGGGACGAAGCACCCAAGGTACACTGATGAGTCCTGCATGGACGAAACGCTGAGAAGCGTCTGTATCAATCAAAATCTCAATCACATGAGCAAATACGAAAACGGGTACTTACCCAAGATTGCCTACCACATGTTCAAGCAGAACATGGAAAAAGCAAAGTACTTCGAGCAGCGTCAGCTTCAGACGTACGGGGCGTTCACTGACGAGCAGAGGTGGTGGCTCCTCGATGAAATCCACAGACTCAATAGTCAGGCACACTGACGAGACCTGAGTGGTCGAAACGCTGCGAAGCGTCTGTGTCAAATCAAAATCTCAAACACATGAATCTTACAAATCACATACCCCGACTCCGTGCCTTGCACATCGAGTTTTTCAGTCCAACCAACACCAAAGGTGCTAGGGTTAGAATCAAGGACGAACGTAACAACGTCACCAAGTGGCTCTCATACGACTATGCTATAGGCGATATCGTAGGGCAAGCATATGTCTACCTGAAGGAGCAAGGAGTCATCACAGATGACAAGGATATATGGGGCATCAATGAACCTGTAGAAATGCAGCCCATGCTCATGCTACATGACACTCGACGAGGATACACCTTGGGAGTCCCAAACTTCGAAACTTCAATCAAATGAGTACATGGAGAGAAGGGTACGACTACCCGTCAGATGACGAATGCGAGGAGCGCGATTACTACGACCAAGCGGACGAACAGCATGACAGATACCAAGACGAGAAATTATGAATAATCACAAAGAAAAGAAGTTCTATATGCTATGCTCATACAAGGAGGCAGGCAAGCCTGTAAGCGATGACGAGTTGCGTGATGCCTTTGATGAGGCTGTTTACGAGTCAGCTTATTTTGATCCTGAAGTGGGCGATGATGGAGAGGTTGACCAACTCGGATACCTCGAAGACCTGGATGAAGCTGAAAGCCGCGTGGCTACATGGTTTCTCAATGAAGTGAGTCCTCAAATCGAATCAATTTTAGTATATCATGACACGAAGCACATTTGAAATTATGATTCGCAAGGGTGAAGCCATCAAGAGCGAGCGATGCGTACACTACGCAAAGACAGGTCTGGCAGTGTGGGCGCAAGGCAGGGATGTAGATGCCTATGCTTACCTGGACAAAGCGCGATACGAGTTCCTACTAACGGCAGAGGAATTACCCTTCTAAAACATTGTAAGTCAGAGACTTAGAAAAAAAAACTTGACAACAGGGTTTAAATGTTGTATCTTTGCAAAGCCAATCGGCACTAATCAAAATCTCAATTACATGAAAAGCACACACAACAAACTAACCCACTTGCTGGGTGCATGGGACAGACTGGAAGTAATCGGAACCAACCCCGACAACCACAAGTCCATACTAACGAACACCTTCATAGATGGTGGAAATCGAAAGATAGCTATCGAGTATCGACTCGAAGAGGGCGGAGCAAGGAACGCTCCATACATCTATGCATTCCTCGTCCTGTACGATCAAAACGGACACCGCAGAAGCATCATCAAGAATGGCTCATGGGGTTGTCATGGTGAGGATATGATGGAGTTCAAGCTGTGGTTTACTAAGAAGCTAAACCATGCAAACGAAATGCAAGAGTTGCGCATCGAGGATGCACAGCTCAACGTCACTGACTTCCTGTCATAAAGATTCCCAATGAGTGTGAGTTAGGCGAAACCAACCACTGCAAACGTAGGCTATATGGCGTGTCTACGGCTCATTACACACTCGGCTACACCAAACACCTTACTGAGGTGTAGTCAAACTTACAAGTAGGGTTGCCCGATACCTTGTGGGTACAACGAATCAAGGTAGGTGGGGGTGTGCAGGTTGAGATGTACACCCTCCCCGAAACATAGCGATGATGACCCTGCATGAACACAGGGAATGGCATCGGCAACGATTCGCTTCGAAGGTCTTGGTGGGTTTAACCTATCCTGAAACGTTCAAAAGACAGCCTTCGATAACCTCGGCAGAGGGGCGGACACGGTTCAGAGTGGGTTCGACTCCCGCTATCGCTACTAATTCAAAATTTCAAACACATGAACAGACCACAAGAACAATACGACAGGCTCAATGCCAGGCTGCCCTATGCAGGTGGCTTCGAAGCAGCACTCATCGAAGCATGGATGAAGGCTGATGGCGGTAACAAGACACGACTAGAGAACGCCTTTGACGGCACAATTTTTAACCTAAAAATTAAAGGACAATGATGACAACCAAGCAAGCCTTAGCCTTCATGAAGAATGTAGATGCAAACGCCCCATTCTGGGTGGAGTTGCATGACGAAAATCGAAAAATGTTGAACATAAACAACAATGACGTACCGAGATGCCTATACAATCTCATGCTCACCAAGCGCGACATCAGGCTGTATGCAGATTATGACATGAAGCCTAACCGACACTGGAAGATAAGTGACGTGAAGAAGTACTTCGGACTCAAGGGTGGCAAGGGTAAAATCAAGGACGCCATCTTCACAATCCACGACGAGTTTATTGGACGAATAGAAAACCAAGACAATGATACAACTGAAAATGACTGAACAAACCTTCACTGCCGTAGCTGATTGGGCAGAGCGCATCCAAACGATGGCGCAAGAAAACAATCTCATCAATGCACAGGATATCGTACACGATGTGTTCGGTATGCTACGAGACGACGAACACTTTTTACCACGACTATGACAAACTTCGAACAACACATCGGTCATGAATTGCCTCAGGCGATACTCGATCACTTAGATGCACACTCAACGGATGAAATTTACAACCAAGCACACAAGCTAAAGTTTCAGTCCACCTGTCCCGTGCTCATGGAGAATGACTCACCTGAACTGCGAAAGGAATTAAAAGAAGCAAGCGAGCTGCTATTCAAATACATTGATTTTCAGTTAGTTACAGATTAAATTTGACATCGGTGTTTTAATATCGTATCTTTGTATCGGCAATGTTGCCAACTTCAAAATCTCAATCACATGAAATTATATGCATCCATACATGGAGTATGTGGAATAGCCGATGGCTACTCCGATACCACAGTTCAGTTCTTCAAGACACTTGAACAAGCCAAGGAACACAAGGCTAAAATCCTTGCTCTCCTGATGAAGGGTGAGCACGAAGAGGTAATCACCCATACAGACGGCACACAGGACATCATCACAATGAATGAAGAAGAGTGTGAACAAGAGATACTCAAAATAGTTGAGGTCAACCCTCTATGGGATACAGACAAACCTGATTCTGCTAACGGCAGTACACGAGAATGGCTGATGTGGAATCAGCTAGACTGCGAAGCCATGTACGATGGTGAGTACCTACCCACAGACATAGGGTGCATCAAGGAAGCTACCGATGCCATTCATGGAACTACTGAGTCGATGCCGATGGACGAGTGGGCTGACTTTGTTGGTGATATCTTTTACCGAGGTGAAGCCATGCTTGATACAACCGATGTGTGCATCCACTTCTTTCGAATCCCTAAATCAGACACACTATGAACGAGGAATATAACTGCGAGTTTTGCGATAAGCAAATGACTGAGGAAGAACACAACTTCTGCGATATATGTGGCGATTGCCTAGAAGAGAATGAACAGGAAGTAGAAGATGATATCGTTCTACTAGTCAGCCACACTACCAAATGAATAAGAAATACCACATGAAACCAGAAATCATTGACCGCCTCGAATACAAAGAGGAAACATATGCAGGTGAGATAGAGACGTGGCGAGATCCCGTGACAGGGGACTACTACCACGTACCCATTGAGGTTGTTCGAGACTGGGACAACTCAGAGGTAATTGGAAACGATAAAGGGAATGGAAACAATGACTGATATAAACAAAGACGGAATATACACTGGCACTGAAGTACAGTGGGGTGTAGAGGACATAACACGAATTCTTTTTGAACGAGGTAAATACGCATCAAGCAGGGAAGACCTTGAGCGAATACTGAAGGCATCCTTTCAAGACAACGAGATGGTGATGAATGCAATACACGAATCCATCGTAATAACAATTGACTACATGCTCGACGAGGGCGAGCTTAAACTGAATGACAATGAAAGTTAAACTATCAGACTTATCGAACAGGATGATTGACCATTACGTGAGGCGATGTCATTCCATACTAAAGGATGGATGTGATGATGAAGCCAAGTGGGAAACAGCAAACAAATTACTTCCAATACTTAGAAGGGAAAAGGACAGGCGAGAGGCTCAAGAGACTAAGGATGTGATGCACAACCTTATACACAACCTATGAAACATATATGCGTTAGATCAAGCGTTCATGTAAACCCATCACAAGATTTCAATGAGTGGGCGGAGTACACGTTCAATCAAGTAAACAGAAACTATAAATCAAAAATCTCATGTACAAAGTTAGATTCCACCTCGGACGAGGTAAGCATTTCATGCACTGGCAAATCAAGTCCAAGCTAAATACAGGCGACGGCACTGGTACTAAAGAAATAGTAAACTACGTAGACCCACAGGAAAACCAGCTATCTATGCTAGGATGTAAACTAAGTGTACACCAGACAGCTGCTCAGAAGATTCACGACGGTGCGAACAAGACTGTGTGTGCATGGATAGAGTGCGAGGCTGTCCAAATACTGGAGGTCAATCGAATCAAGCCAAACGAACAAGACTACCGTATCAAGTTCAACCCGCGTCAAAGTCCTAACTGGACTGATGGATACAATAACATCGTTAGCGGTAACGAATACGAAATACTTTTCACAAATGACAGAACTCTATGGGTGGTTGGTGAGGCTTATGAGTGTGGATCTTCCGACTTGGTTTAACAACAGATTTGGATGGTTCTTTAAAAACGGAAACAAATGAAGTTTAAGGTTTACATACATAGAAGAAAAACAAACAATGAAGTTTTTTATGTCGGAATCGCAAAGATTCAGAAAGAAACTTCTAAGTATAATAGACCATCAGATACATGGAAACGTTCTAAAGAATGGAAAGAAGTATACAAGGAGTTCGGAAGAAAAGTACAGATATATAAAGTGAATCTTTCTTTGCTTGAGGCGTATAGAGAGGAAATTAGGCTGATAAAGTATTACGGAAGAAGAGACTTAGGGACTGGTATCCTTGTGAACAAAACATTTGGTGGGGATGGCGGGATGGGTATTCCTATGCCAAAAGGAAAAGACGAACCAACATCAAAACCAATAGTTGATATCCATACAGGTCAAATAAAGTTTTACGGTTATAGAGAAGTGGCTGAGCATTTTGAAGTCGATAAGTCCCACGTAGGAAAGGTTTTAAGAACGGGGCGCGGGGGTTGTGGATACAAATGGGGGTTGATGCTGAAAAGCAAATACGAATACCTAATCAAGCGCGGAATAGACCCAGTTTCCTATTTAAAAAAGAGAAGCGATATCGCAGATCGAAATTTTGAGAAGGCAATTAAATATAAAAGAACAGATGAGCATAAAGAGAAAATGAGGGAGATAGTTAAAGCGCAATATATTTCTGGAAAGCGTGTAGTTAAACCTCGATTGGGAGGTGAAAACCCGATGTCTAGGGGTGTTATCAACGTGAAGACAGGGAAAACATGGGAGACATGTGTCCAGGCTGCAAGAGATAACGGAATGACCAGACATCAGATGAGCAGGAGGTGTCATGGAAGGATTGAAAAAGATAAACGGTTTAAATACATATTAAACAAATGACAACACTAGAAAAAGAATTCCCTGAAATGCACAGCAAGATGCTGATGAGAGCTGATGCGGAGAAGCTGATGAAGCGATTCATGAGCGTTCACAGGAAGTTGGGTGGTGTAGCAAACGATAGAAGTAAGCTTGCACTAAATCAATACTTGAGGGAAATGAACAGCATATTTAGGGACGGACAGAATCTTGGAATTTAAAAAAACAAAAAACATGAACAACGTAAACTTTATTCACTCATACATCTACAACGGAGCATGGGTATTCGACGACGAGTCAAGGGAGTTAGACAAAGAACCATTCGTAGAGGGCGCAGACATACTGCTTGATGCTATGAGCGGAAGAGATAAAGACGAGTCCAAGGAAAGCTGTTCCTTTTATTTCGGTCAGACACCACTACCGAACTGGGATGTCAAGCTAACCAATGATGGTTATGACGGGCATGACGGAACGTACTACATTGTAGACTTTCCAGAGAAGAACGTGAAAGGAGAAGGTCCGATATGGCTTTGCCCTGCACTACTTAAGTTCTTCCCTAAGTCACCCGAAGAAATTTTTGTAAAGATTAAATGATTATGACAAACGAGAAAGCAATTAAGATGATACGTAAACTAGCCCTTCACAACAGCAAAGCAGAAGAGCTAGCCTCCATGTACGCTATGGATGATATTATCTTCGATGATATCGACGTATGGTTAGACAAGCCTATATTCGAACACATCGAACAATTTGTATTGATTGGTAGGGACGTTTTGGAAGATTATATGTGCGAGCCCTTGACAAGTGAGGATCAACAGCGTACATTTGCCGAGGGTACCCTAGGGATTGCCGAATCCATGTACCACTACGCTAAAATTTATCACGAATTAAAAGAAGAATCCTTGTCAGAACGCTGACAGGTAAGAAGACGAATGGTGCGCAGGGAGATCCTGCGACACGCCGTGTGCTGGAGACAGCGCAACTTTGGGAGCGTTGAGAAACAAAGTCTTCTTTTTCTTTAAAAAACAAACGACCATGATTAGTGAGATGGAATCAATAATGGAGGAGTACTACCATGTAATAGGGTTAAACTCAGATAGTACAAGGCGAGCTGAGCAAGTGAAAGCAAGGGCTGCTATGATGTCAGCCATGAGGCATTTCAGCTTGACGACTACATCTATTGGTAGGGTTTTCGGAGCTGATCATAGTACTGTGGTATACCACACAGCAAAACACGATGCCAACATGAAGTATTGGTCTGGATACAGGGACAACTACATATCAGCTTCTAGGCTATGTAATAACACAATGAAAAACAAAGTAGTTCAATCTAAATTGAAATATGTAACCGCCCAAATCAAAAGACTGAATACACTAAAGAGAGACTTAGAAGAAACAATTAAATAATATATTATGAGCAATTACAAATTCAAGACCACGAACATCCGTGGCAAGCAGTACGTTGAAGTCAACGAGCGAATCAAGTTCTTCCGACAGGAGGAGCAGTACAAGAACTGGAGCCTCATCACAGAGTTTACTGTGCTAGACGAAGCCCAGTGCGTATGCAAGGCGTCAATCGTAGACGATGAGAATCGAATCATTTCTGTAGGTCATGCACACGAGGTGCAAGGCAGTAGCAACATCAACAAGACTAGCTACGTAGAGAACTGTGAGACATCAGCTATCGGTCGTGCATTGGCTATGCTAGGCATTGGTATTGATACATCAATTGCTTCGGCTAACGAAGTGTCTGATGCTATCGCCAAGCAGGATGCTCCTGCACCAACCAAGGCTGACAAGATGATCAAGAAAGTACAAGAGAAGTTTGACACCGACCCCCCTGAAAACATCATGGATAAGGCTGTTTCTTACATCAAGTCACAGTCAGACAAGAAAAAAGCATTCGATAACATCATGGCTAAGTACGAAAAGTCATTGACAGCCAAGCAAGTGGAGGGACTTAAAAAGTTTGTGCGATGAACAAGTACCCTGTACAAGACAGGAGACTAACAAACATAGCTACTTTCTCATCCTTCAGAAGTCAGTGCCTGTCATCTAAGTTCAAGAAGAACTGGGTAGTCAATGATGAAGAGGAACCTAGCTGCACTGGTTTGTATTACATCAAGCACAAAGATTTTCTTGGTGATATAGACATTGCTGAGTACCATATCAACAGCAGGGGTAAGAGGTTCTGGTGTACTGGCGGCAAACCCACTCACTGGGCTGAGATTGAAACATATGAATACATGCTTGAGGACGGAACACCACTATACGAAGACCAATGAATATACCAGAAAAATTAATGGAGAGGTACGGAAAGCCTCACTTGTCGTACTCGTCAATGAAGCAGGCGTTAGGAGATATGGCTCAGTTCGATCGCTACATGAAGGGAGAGGTCAAGTACAAATCAGACGCACTCGACTTCGGAACCATGTACGATATGCTATTGTTCGAACGAGAGAAAGCTTTCGACAAGTACACGGTCATGTCTCCTTCGGCTGTTATAAACACGCTATCAGACAAGGCTAAAGCCTCAAAGAGACCAACGCTAACTGCTGAATACAAGGCGAAGCTGAAGGAGATTAAAGATGAGGCTTCAGAAGAAGGCAAGTCCATTGTCTCTCACGAAGATTGGAAGATGGCTAATGACATGATCGACAGGTTGGCTACTTGTGGTTTACTTGAATCTCATTTAAAGGGTGAGTATCAAGTAGAGTTCAATACCATGCTTCACGGAGTTCAAGTGAAGGGGTTCCTTGATTGCCTGGGTGACGGTTTCATCAGTGACAGCAAATCAGCCAGGAGCTCTGAGAAGTTCAGGTATGCCGTAAGGGACTTCTCATATGACATCCAAGCCTACATATATACACAGGTTTTTAACCTAAAAGACTTCTACTGGGTTGTGCAAGAGAAAACTTATCCTTATCTTCCAGCTCTGGTAAAATGTACTGAACAGACTTTATTCACTGGAGAGATGAAGTTTCATGATGCGGTTAAACGTATCACTGACTTTCTTGATCAGGACTATAACCCACAGAAAGACTACCTCAATTATGAAGTATGACAAAGAAACAAGCGAGATTATTGACGGTATCAAAACAGCATTTTTATTTATTCTAATTTTTATAATTCTCTAAACAATGAGTGATCAAACAAAGAAGTACGAGAGTGTACTAGTAGGTTGGGCAGATGAGCCTACTTACAATGACAAAGGTGAGTTGATGGGTTGGGGCTTTCGCCTCAAGGACAACGAGCTTAAAGATGCAATCGATCTTTACACGACGAAGCGAGATGCAGATGGAAAGGGCGGCAACGTTCGATTTAAACTGTTCATGTCTAAGGCAGGTAAACCTTGCTTAAGTGTGTGGGATCCTAACAGTGAAGCCGCGCAAGAACGTCGGAACGAAACAGCTAAAACGAAGGAGTCTTCGGACATTCCTTTCTAAGGATTTGGTTTTTACGGAATTAGGGGGTGGGGCGAAAGCTCTGCCCCTTTCTTTCCTCTAACATCATGGGACAACCGATATACTCTATGACTGCTAAGGTCATTACGATTAACAAGAAGCGACCACAGTATAGAAACGTGTGGATCGTAAGCAAGTATGATAACCCAACGGATATCATGAAGAAGGATGGTAAGACAATGTCAAGGCTTGAGAGAGAATTGTTTACTGCTAAAGCCAAGAATAAGACCATTGTGATTGATTCCATAACTTCGATAAAACAAGTTGGAACAACATCACTACCAAATGAAACATAGCGACAAACAAGTAGGCGGTAAGCACTACAAGAGCATGAATATTCAGCCCACTGATTTCATAGCCGCCAACGACATACCCTTCATAGAGGGAAATGTAATTAAATACGTATGCCGACACGAGTTCAAGAACGGCAAGGAGGATATCCTAAAGGCTATTCACTATTTAAATCTACTACTCGAATACAAATACTCAGATGAAAGTAACGATATTTCAAAATCTATACAAGAAGTCAAAGGAGGACTCCCACTACATAGAGATATCGGAGGCGCTGAGACGTATCCAGGAAGGGAAGTCTGCAACAACGATTGATGCAATAAGAAGTGGGCAAAAGGAATTTAAAAAGACGCTCCCAGTTATACTATTCAGTGGTGAGTTTGCAGGCAGGTATGATCATGCGATTGAGCGCCATAGCCAATACATTGTGCTTGACTTCGACCACATTGATGTCAAAGCATCCAAATCGTTACTTGCCACGGATCCTTATGTCTTTAGCTGTTGGGTTTCACCAAGCGGTGACGGACTTAAGGCGCTGGTTAAGGTAACCAACCCAGAAAGACATCGAGACCATTTTAGAGCATTACGCACTTACTTCAACAAACAGTATGACCTGGAGGTAGATGAATCAGGCATCAATGAATCCAGAGCTTGCTTTGAATCACACGATCCTAACATAGTAATTAAGGACGAGTCTGTTCCGTTCGGTGCGTTCGCTACTGAGAAGAGTGAATCACAGGTAGCAGTCTCAAAATCAGGCAGTTACACAGATTACTTAAAGTTAAATCTAGCTGCTCGGATGATACGTCAGTGTGATGACGGGGAGAAACATACTACCCTGCTTCGTGCTGCTAGGCTATGCGGTGGGTTTGTAGCTGCAGAACGCATGGAGGAGGATGAGGTTGTCAGGGTGTTGACTCGTGAGATCATGAAGCGTGATGTAGATGATGAGCAACAAGCCATTAGAACTATACGGGAAGCATTAGAGAAGGGGAAGCTTGATCCAATTAAAACCTTAATTGATGACGAGAAGAAAGCTCAGCGTGAGATGCTCGTCAATGACGGAGACATGTCTTTCATATCTTCAGATGATGAGGACTTTAGGTGGATTGATGACTACGCAAATGGTCGCATACCTGTGGGTTTAGACACGGGTGACAAGGATCTCGACCAGTACTTCAGGTACAAAAGAGAGTTCACTATCATCAATGGTCATAGTAATGTAGGTAAGACTACGATGGCTCTATATCTCATGGTCAATGCTACCGTGAGACACGAATGGAAGTGGGTGGTGTACTCTTCAGAGAATCGCACTGCATCCCTTAAGATGTCGCTCATTCAATTTGCCTTAAATAAGCCAATCACATCCATGAATTATATGGAGAGAAAGAAAGCTTACGAATGGGTAGGTAAGTACTTTACCGTGATAAGTAATAAGCAGGTGTACAGCTACTCAGATATTATTGTATTTCTTGAGAAGGTGATGAAGCAGCAGGAGGTTGATGCTGTATTTATAGACCCTTACAACAGCCTAAAGCTAGATATGAATAAGTCAGGTATCGGTGTACACGAGTATCACTACGAGGCGGCCTCTGAATTCCTTACATTCTCCACGGCAAATAACATCGCGGTGTGGTTAAACATGCATGCTGTTACTGCTTCACAGCGGATCAAGGGTGAGGACGGGTTACCTGTAGCTCCATACGCTGAGGACACCGAGGGTGGGGGCAAGTTTGTGAACCGAGCTGACTCGTTCATGACTATACACAGGAAGGTGCAGCACCCAACACCATCTGAGCGTAAGATTACAGAGTTTCATGTACGTAAGGTGCGTGACGTAGAGACAGGCGGTGAGCCCACACCACTTGAAGAACCTTTTCGATTCGAAATGAACACCTCCAGGACAGGATTTAGGTCATTTAAATCACAAAAATTGTTATTTGAGTCAATTGATTTGGATGGAGGCAAGCAAGATGCATTTGTATTTCCTATAAATAGTTCGTTTTTAAACGAATAAGGTTTATATTGTCTGTGTGAAGCGACAGACAAGGGGGACTCCTAAGCGTAAATCAGCCAAGAAAAGAAACTTAGGTAAGTATAAGAGCGGATTAGAGAAGACATGTGCTGATCTTTTATCCGACTCTGGATTAGTTTTTACCTACGAGACACATGAGTACGTTCTTGTAGATAAATTCAGGTATCCAGGTACTTATCTTAAGATGACTACCAAGAAGAAGGACCTGTCAGACCGAAGTGGTGCGACAGTACTTCCCATTAAATATACTCCAGACTTCGTAGGACCAAACGAAGGTTGGATAATAGAGACCAAAGGGTACACTCCATCACATCATGACTTCCCGATGAGATGGAAACTGTTCCTTAAACACTTGATAGACTCAGGAGAACCAGTCCCAGCATTGTTCATCTGCAAAAACAAACACCAGATTGAGCAAGCTATAGTCAAAATAAAAGAACTAGGATATGGTAAAAAAGGAGTTAACAAAAAAGGATCTAGGGGCTAGATACATGATAGCCACCGTGAGGACCCATAATCTGATAACAGAATTCTACGAGGATTTGTTCGATCAGGATGGAAACCCGCGTACAGACCCAGGCAATGTAGCGAACATGTGTTCAGCTATACGCTTAATTATCAGTGAAGAGCTCGATCTTGTGAAAGATTCTGCTTATGAATATTTTGAAGCAAATCTAGATGACAAGTCAGAGCAGGAGGCGTTATTCCTTTTCGACAGGAAGAGTCGCAGAGGTACGCTTTGAAAGAGCGGCCAAGCATCTAGGTTTTGAGGTTTCGAAATCTAGCAGGAAGGATGATATGTATTGGCATATCGACTACTGGATGGAGATGCACGATGGCAAATGGGGTGTAGATGTGAAGGGTAACAATCTACCTGATCAAATATGGTGTGAGTTCAAGAACGTTTCTGGCAACCCTGGATGGATGTACGGAGGGGCTGCTATAATTGCTTTTGATATGCCAGAGGAGGGTGGATTCAGCATTGTAGATCGTGAAGATTTAAGGCTGTATTGCGAGGAAAACGTAGAGGATGAGCAGGTAACCAACAGAAAGGATGCCTACAAGAAGAAATACACCCGAAAGGACAGAGAGGACGTGATAACAATCATAGACCTGAACGATCTAAAATCCCTCTCTTCTTACAGAGTTTGGAAGTATTCTATTTATTACTGACATATTGAGCTCTTCCTCCCTATAAAAAGGATCAAGTTCGGCACCGTAACATATTGTGCCCCATTGAGCTAGTAGTATCTGAAAGTCAATTACATTGAAGTATCCGTTACCGTTTAGATCTCCAGCTACGTAGCCTGGATTTTCCCAGTTAGACAACATAAGCATCAAGTCAACCATACCTATTACGTGGTCTCCGTTTAGGTCGCCTAGGCAGTACGCTTCTTGATCAGTGATTCCTGGACGAGAGATGGGTAGTATGTAGTGGATGCGCTCAATCTGACCAGGAGTAAAGTTAGTCCTACATGAATCTGGGTAGTAGTCCATGTGATTGTTTGGCTCGTAGCCATACAAGGCTGGAGGACATATAGGATTTTCACAAGTAAAACTAACCTTAGTGGCTGGTGTGTCGCATACGTAGTCACCAGACTCATCGCATGGGCCTAGGTCTTCACCACAGAATTCTACGTTCCTAAACACGTGCTGCAATCCAACGTAGTGTCCTACTTCATGGATTAGAGTTTTGTTTTGACTCCTGGTAGGATCAGAAAGCTGAGGACCGTAATTGCCAAACATATCAGACCTAACCCAAACACCGTCCATCTCGGTTATAGAGGTATAAGATGTCCAGGCAAACCCCAGTATCCCGTTACAAAACTTAGGGAATATGTGTACGTTCATGTACTCCTCTCTATCCCATACTAAATCTTCTACGTAGGCATCCATCCATTGGAACCCGCTCTGGCTGTACGGTACGCATATGTTGTTTTGTTCTAGGATCACAGGGGCACCCCAGAACTCATCGAAGTCATGATACATAATCGATACAAGATCGAAGTTAATCATAGCCTCATCAAACTCCTCATTCAGATGCTCGTGCGCATCCATGATGATGTCCTCAGGTATGTAGCTATCTGGAAAGCTGTCGGTGTAGTATATGTGGTATACGTAGTCGATCTCCTCCCACTGCATGGGCTCTGGTACGTACCCCATCATCCTGGGTTGAGTAGTTCCACCACCGAATACAGCGCAAGAGTCCTGTCCTACAGTCACGTACTGTGAGAGCAGGCATAGCATGAGAATCAATAACCTCATCGCTTCTTGACCTGCATTCCTTTTTTCCTCTTCTTGACAGACCTTATCCTACCTCCGTTCAATAGCTTCTCTACTACAGGGTATGGAAATTCCAATCTTCTTCCACCCTCGGATTGGGTTCCAATCATTTTGCTTGAAGGTAATCCCTGAGCCTCTAGATAAGGGTCTATGTATTTTTCTTTTATAATTTCCAGGTACTCATTGGCTTCTGATTGAGACTCAAATCCCAACCCTCTCCAGTCCGAAGTTCCTTCGCCTGTAAGCATTCCTGGTGTTTTTTCTACTCTACCGTCTTTGAGAATCTCTCTAGGTCCGACAACCTGTTTCCACTCTCTATCAGGTATTCTGAATCCGTTACTAAATTCACCCATTGTGTTAAGGGTTCCGAACTGTATTGCACCCTCTTCATTAAGTAGCTTAGTCCCTTGCTTCTTTATTTTACCTGGATTATCTAGGTGTTTTTTCCCCTTCCTTAACTGATTAATGAACATAGGGTATGAATCTGTACTCAACCCTCCAGACTGACCAGGGTTTACTAAGTCACCAGACTGTACTTGATCAAACATACTGTTCATAATCTTGTATTGATCTTTCTGAGCCTTAAGTGGCTTAAAGGTTTCTAAAACAACTTGCTCTTCTGAAGTCAGATTAAGGTTTTTATCCCTCTTTGCTTTGGCTCTTTCGTATATTTTAGACTCTTCACTAGCTTTTTTCATGGTAGAACTCATGTCTACATCAATCTTAGCTACGTATCTGTCCCCATACTTTTTCTGAATGTTTTCTGGGACACCTTGTGCTCCCTTTAAGGGGGTGATGTCAAGCTCCATATAGTCGGTGTTTAAACCGCTCTCGGCCAATACGTTCATCGAGGCACCATCTGGATTTACCTCAAACTCAAAGTCACCCACTCTTTCTGGGATTTCTGGAGTAACTCGACTCTCAGCTTTTTTTATTACACCAGAAGAAGATCCAGTAGACGAAACCTCACCGATCTCCTCTAACAACAGCCTTTCTGAATTGCTTAAATCAAGACCAGAGAATTCATCAAAAGACATGTCCACCAATTGTCTTGCGTCATCTCTAGTGGCCTGTCTTTCTGCTTGAGTGAAGTCTCTAGACACATTTCTTATAACCTCCTCTGCATTTGCCCCCTCTTCACTTAAGCCTTTTACGATCCTATCTAGCATAGGGTTATTCACGCTTTGAGCGTAGCTCCTTATCATTCCCGCATTGCCAGGTACAAAGGCCAGAGCGGCTGCACCAAGGGCTAATCCACTACCTAATGCGGCTTTACCTGCCTTGCCCTCTTTAACGCCCTCGTAAGCCATCTTTACTCCCTCGTACATATCCTCAACATCACCTACTGGAGACACGAACTTCATAGGGGATACAGACTCAGCGGAACCACTAGCCATGGGGTCAAATCCTAGCTTCTTTATTTGCTTAAGCTCTTCGTTCTTTTCCATTATCATCCTATCGAAAGCTGCGCTCTCAATGGACTCTTTGAAGTAGGGGTTTATTTCAGGTGGCGTGGATGTAGATGAGGCGGCGGATAACTGATTCATGACTGGCATGTTAGCCTGAAGTCCACTCAAACCAGAAGATACAGGAAGTTTACCCATAGGGGATCTTGAACTCTGTGATTCAAGTGCTTTAAGTAGCTGACCTACATCACCACCTTTATCGTACCTTTTAACTCTCATTTCCTAGTTTTTTCTATTGTTCTACCCGCAAAGTATGCCCCGAAAACAGTCAGCATAAGTATCTCTAACAAAGATATGTAATTCTCTCTGGGCGAAAATTCTTCAGACAGACCGTCCCACAGCATCATAACCATGAAGAATATCATAAGTACGATCATTGTTGCTGGGCGAATGATCTTAGCAATCTTAACATCACTAGCCATGTCAGCCTCCCATCGTCTAGAAACATTGTTCTGAAACTCAACCTCAGCCTGAACGACTGCAGCAGCCTCCGCTGGATCTACGCCATCCTCCTTGTCCAAAAGGTTCTTTACTATACCAAGCCCCCCTTTATCTGGTAGAAGGTCCCCTACTACGCTTAAAATGCCTGGAGCTTTAGATCTCAGCCACTCTCCAAGCTTTGTATCTTTTATTTTATCACTCATACTTAGGGTTTTGTTCTTTCAGTGGAATGAAACTATCAGGACCACTCATGATACTGAATATTCTGTCCTCGCTTATCCCCATTCTTTCCTTCATTGTTTCTACTATGTTGTCTACAGGGACGCCAAGCCTGATGGCCGACTGGACATCATCAAATATTAGCTGCTCTCTTCTTCGAAGCATATCATTTGCTTTCTCCCAGGATTCAAGCTTGAACAGCGGAGAGCCTTTCTCTAAATCTGAATACCTTACACCAGCATCTTCTTTTATGCTTTCTGCATGATCTCGCAGTTTGTATGACAAGGATTTCTCAACCTCTACATCTACTTCTTTGTAGCCAGTGAATTGACCAACCAACTCATTAGCAGGGGTGTCCGATCCGTATATCTTTTTCATTGAAGTTACCGTACCTGGCTCGAATACACTCATCATGTATAGTGTGGCCTTCTCCATCTTTTCTGTTTCGGTATCATCATCAAAATATATCTTCTTGCCGTAGTCATCCCTGTTTTCAGACAGATTAAGTGCCCTTCTAGTTGCTATGTCCATGCCAGTAAATGGCGCTATAAATTCCACCATAGCATTACCAAATCCTTCAGTTATAGTCTCCCCCCTTGAGACAGCTCCGACGACCTTATCTATACCTCCGAATGGATCCGAGGCCGAAAAATCTACATAGGAAAACTTACCGTCTCCTGAGAACGTGGACATGTATAGCTTAGACTCTTCAGACCAGAATGGAACAAACTTTCTGATGTCTGCATCTCTTTGCTTCTCCTCCTCTGAAGATGCCAAAGCACCCATAACACCTTGAGCCCCCATGCCTATAGCTAACGTAGAACCTCCAACCAAAGCTGTCTTTATTCCCTGGTACTCACTGACACCCGCTAGCCTTGACCTGCCTATAGCTCTGACAGAGGGGTTATCTGACTTCATCTCTTTGTTAGCCAGAGCTAGTATATTCCAGCTTGTTCTGTATGATTCAGCCTGGAAAGAAACAAAGTTCCCCATGACTGGCATTCCTTTAATTCTGTTTATTATTTCTGGTGTTCTACTGTAAGTTGGGAATGTATTCTTGACAATCTCCGAAACTTCCGAGTCCAACTCAGTGCGCTGCTGATCTGTCAATTGAGATGGGTCAACACCAAACTTAGCATTAGAGTACCTGCGCTGCTCGCTCTCAAAAGCCATGATCTTAAAGAAGTCATCCTCTGCTTGATATGCATTCTCTAATCCTTTCTTTGCTCCTTTTATTTTTTTCTTGGTGCTACTATCCAGCCTAGCCGATGCAGCGTCTTGGAATTTATCTTCGTTAAACAGGTAGCTTAATTCACCTATACCTACACTTTGCTTTACAATACCTAATTCGATGTAGTAGTTTAGTTTAGCTTGTTTCTCTTTATTAGAGAGAGCTTTCATATCGTTGTACACCAAATCGAAAGCTTTAGAAGCATCTTTAGCTGTACCCTTTAAATTCCATGGGTGAGCGTGACCATTAGCAATCATAAAACCGAAGTTACCTACCACGTTCTTTCCGTGAGTACCAATAGATCCTATTGTTTTAGCCCACTTAACCCCTCCAACAAATTTAAGCGCTAGCTCAGTCGCTTTACTTCTTGTGTTTTTTTCTGGATACACTTCGTTAGCTATCTCTTTCGTTGTGTAAAAAGTGTTTTCACCTAAAGTGACCTGCTCACTAAATTCACCTCTTGGTGAGTCAAACAGATAAACACCTTTTCCCGACTCAGAAACCGTGTTGTTAAACTTTCTAGCCTCTGACAAGGCTGTCATCTTGTGAATTGTCTTTACATAATTCTGAATAGGATCAGAATATTCACCAAGCAATGCTCGTATCTCGACTGGTAGCTCTTTCTTTTGTTTTAGTATACCCTCCTTCTCTGTGCCAAGACCCGAACCTTTTATGTAAGCTCTGTCTTCGTCACTTAAGTATGCGTTTATTTCTCCTTCTACTAAGTAATCAAGAAAGTCAGGTTCTGAAAGGCCTTGAGGATTTGCTTCTGGATCTTTGTGAGTCTCTCTAGCTAACTTGACTAAGTCTGGTCTAGATTGCTTAATGAAATTGTGAGCTTTATTAACGATAGCTTGACCCTCCTCTGTCTTCAGTTGAGTTCTCCACTCCTTCCCTTCGAAATTTCTGTAAGCTGTATTCATGTAGCTCCCCAAGTTTGATATAACAGCATCAACGCTAGAAGCTTTCACAACTCCAGAATTGATTAAGTCCATACTTAGGTTATCTATCTCTGCTCTCATCTCATCAGCCATCGTAACAGCTTCATTTGATAAGCTACCCCTTTCGCCACCAGACAAATACGTATTGAAGTCTGAATTAAACGACTCCCTGTTAGCTTCAGGGATGGATTTTTCCATCTCCTCAAATCTATTTATAGTCTTCGTTAGGTTGTTGTACTGAGACGCCATCCTAGCCTCTCTTTTCTCATATGCTTTGTACATAGATCGAGGCATGAACTTACGAGCACTAAGCCACTTACGCTGTAGGCCAGTCCTGCCTGTGAGTACATCAGCCACAAAGCCTTTCACGGTTCTTTTCTCACCCCTGTATATATCTTCCTCTCTAGCTCTCTGCCTTAATTCTCTTTGCTTCTCTCTTCTTTCCTTCTCTTGATTAGCCAGGTCTTGCTCAGAGATTGGCTGCGCATCTAACTCTGATTGACTTACTTGAGCGTCCTCTGAAACTGGAGAAGACTCATCAACATCAATTGGCTTTGCTTCTTCTGGCTTGTACCCTTCTACAAGAGCATCAATCTCTTCTTGATATTGTTGTCTAGCCCTTTCAGATGATCTACCTGTCTTTCCATCCAACCTCATAAGTCTAGTCTCCAGCTCTATAAGCTGTTCTCTTGTCTCTCCCGTTATATCTGGGTCGATGTTAGCTTCCACAGCATTTCGCTCCATAACTTCTTCAACCCTTTGAGACATATCTGGGTCATTCTTTACGGAAAGCGGCACAGCCTGAATCTGTTCGGGGGTAGCCGTCTCTATGAAGTCAGAGAAGTCTTCTTTATCTACACGCTCATTATTAAGATAGTACCCAGTACCAGGGGGTAGCGTCTTTGGGGTTCTTGCCTTCTCAGCCTTCACACCTATATAAGTGGTGGCTAAATTGGTTGCTGTAGTTGGACCGCTTGATAATCCCTCCGTGAGTATTTCTTGTGCGCTCATCTCCTGATCGGCAGAAAGCCGAGCCAAAGACTCACCACCCATTCCAGAAACTACATCAGCAGCAGCCTGTCCAGTAACCACCCCTACATCACTTATCTTATCTGCAACCTTTAGAGATCTAAATACACCAGATAGAACAGACCCGAAGAAAGCATCCACATAAGATATGGCGTCACCCCTGGCTATCGACCTGTTTCTAATCGACTTGTATTTATCCTCATCAGTCAATACAGTTAGTATATCATCTGGATTGAACTCTAGGCCAGCCTTTTCAAGCTCCTCTTTTAAGAATTCTGTTTGAGAGTTTATAACCTCAATCTCTCTTCCCATGCGTGCCATAGCAAAGGGAATAGACCTAGCGATAGCACCCCCCACAGCAATGGGAACAGTAATTGGGGCAGCAACCCCTCCAGCAAGGCCCACTCCAAGGCCAGCTGCTGCAGCTGTAGCCACAACCTCTGCCCCTTCTTTTATTACTCCTGCCTCTGGCATAGCGGCCATAGAGTTTACCATGTATTCCATTACAGCCTGTGGGTTTAACGCCAAAGCTTTAAAGGATCCAAACCAGTCTCCGTCCTCTTCCTTATACTTAGCCATATCGGACTCAAGAGCTTTCATCTCTTCGCTCTTTCCGTACTCATTTAAATCACTCTCGTATTTATTAATACTTTGAGTGTACGCCTCTACAGACTCCTCCGATGGATTGTTAAAAGCCCATCTAGTGTTCTTGTAACTGTCTGTAGCTGCATAGCCAGATGCAGAAGCTCTAGCCATATTGTCAACGAATTGACCAATTATAGGTACGTTATTGACGGCGCTTCCGAAATCACCCTTAAGAAAATTTTCTCCGTAATCATAGTAGTTCACAGGAACCATGAACCCCTTCCCACTTGCAGTAAATCTAGTCCTTTGATACCTAGTGGAGTCTCCTTTCTGTTGCTTTACTCCAAAAACTCCGCTATCTACTGTTTGCCAATCCGAATCTCCACTCTCTGACGGTTGATCCTGAGGCGTACTTGAGGTAGACTCCATGAAAGCCTCTTCCGAAGGAGGCCCCAAAGGAGACTGTTCGGTTTCTGCTTTTTTTTTAAGCCTCCAAAAACATCAGTCTGGAACTGCTCTATTGAAGAAAACTCAATAGGGAAGTCAGGATCTGAAGCTACTTGTGAGTATAGTCTGTTTATGTTTCCAGACCCGCTAGTGTACTTTTCGTTAAATGACTCAGCGGTACTGCCCTCAGCAAGTGATCCAACTGAATTCAAATAGTCATATACCTGTTGAAACTTATCGTTCATTATAGCCCTCCTATTGATTTAACAAATTCTCTCTGAAGCTCAATAAATGAAACCCCTCTTGTTCTTTGTATCTCAGCGTCTATAGCTTTATAAAGATCTTTATTGATTTTGGGGTCTATGTAAATGGGTGGTATATCTCGACCACCAGACACGTTCTTTATCCCAGTCCAGTTCTTTAACTCGACTACAATTCCTTGATCTGTATCGAGAAGCGTCATGGCTTGAGGTTTCGCCTCTACATTTAACCTAGGACCTGGAACCTTCACTGCAACCGTTTCTCCCGCTTCATTCTTTTCGAATTTATTAATCTCTTTTCCAGTAGAGTATTCATCAGACAAGTAGCTAGAGAGCTGAAGCGGCTCGTTAAAATCAGTTATAGCGATAGTAGCGCTATTATCAACGTTAGGGTCAAAGTTAATCTGACCATAGGTTGGGTTGTCCATTAGGTCAAATTCAGTAGGCATTGACCAGGGCTCAACCTCCCTTACTTGATTAAACGCCTCTTGTTTTCTTTGGTTTTTAGCAATTTGAGTCTGCGTAGGAGCCCTACCAGTTGAAGTCTTCTCTGCTTTCTTCTCGCTAAAAGGAGGTATCTCTTGAAGTAAAGATTCTCTAAGAGCCCCCATTGACTCATCAAAATTGTAATCAGGGTTCCCAGGGTTGTCATCCTCCCATCTCTTTCTGGCGGTTGTTTTAAACGCCTTATCTAAGTCTGTTTCCCCTACACTGCTTTCTGATGTAAATGAATTAAGAGCAATAGACAGCCTTTCGTCCTTTTCATCCTTGGTCAAGTCAGGATTGCTGTTAATCTTATTCCATACTGGTAGAATTCTTTTTTGCCAGTAGTCAAGAACCTGTACACCCGTCTCGATCATGCTTGTCTCTGGTTGATACATTCCGACAATACCGTCTATGTAAGAATCCACAGCACTTAATTTGTCCTCATCTGAAAGCTCCTTGCCTGGGTTGTTAGGGTAGTTTCTGTTAGCGTACTGCTTTAGAGCCGTGGAGTATGCGTTCTTTCCTTTTGCGTCCAGCGTGGTTAAATCGCCAAAAGAATTACTTAGCATAGCTTTAAGCTTTTCCTTTCTTTCATCAACGGTAAGCGTATCATCAGACTCAATCATCTCAACCAGTGGAGATATTTCCTGCAAATAAGAAGATCCAGGCATGTCAGATCTCTCCCTTATGTTAGCCTCAATACTGTAAAGCCCTTGAATATTTTCTGCAGAGTAGAATGGGGATTCATATATTGAACCTCTTGCCTTCTGACCATTCACGTATAGAGGATCACCATTAGCGTCTAACCAATCAGCGACAGGCTTTCCATCCTCTATATCAAAGGTTTCAACATCAAAACCACTCTTAGCTCGAATGGAATTGTAAGCATTGAGTTGTTCCTCTCCAGCACCAAAATACATAGTGTCACTCCTATAGGAATCAGGCTCAACGGTGTACCCCGTAAACTCTTCTTCCTTGCCCTCTAGAGATTCATTGGTATTGTTAAATAAATCTGCAAGAGTAGTTAACTCACTCAGAGAAGACTGAAAATCTGATTGATTATCACCTAAATTGTTTTCAGAAACGTAATTAGCGTACACATCGAATGCCTTACGCTGTGACTCAGTCCAGTTATCGGCATCACCAGAAGACTTGTATATAGCTTTATTCCTATCGTCTTGGATTTTTCGTTGTGCTTTTTGCTGAGCTGCAGACTGCTTTGCATATTCAATACCAAGGCGTTGAGCGCGATCAGCCTCCCTTTGCTCTCGCTGAAAGTTCATCTGCTCTTGAAGTCTTGCATCCTGAGCTGCTTGCTGAACCTTCATCTGCTGAGATTGAGCAAAAATAGGTATCGCCTTAGCTATAGCATCACTGTAGCTTTGCTTTGTTGGATTCCTAGCTATAAACTTTGCCATTAGGCTGTTTCGTTAAATTGTGGTTGGCTAAACACCTCATCAACAGCACCGTAGAATTTCATCCACTCGTCCTGACTTACCTCTTCGCCATTCTTAATCTTCTGAGCTATCATATCATACTCACTATGTATAGTGCCTGCTTGATCCGAGTTCAAGATATACTCTTGCCCAGTAGCTTCAGCTACCTTCTCTCCGTTATCTTCATCAAGTACAGCCCCGTCCTCCATGATAGCGTACTTCTTTTTGTCGTGATCCTCAGGGCCCTCTAGCTTTTGAACTATAGGCTTACCCCCCTCGGCAAGTATACGATCAATGACACCTCCGTTTTTACCAGTTGGTGTTGGTGTTGGTGCTGACGCCCATATACTAGCTACGTTACCTAATGCGTCGGCAAAAGGATTGGAAGCTTCTGTTTCTGCAAGGTTTTGACCAGCACTCATAAGGTTTTGACCAGCAAGCTGTTGAGCCATCATTCCCTCCTGTCTTCGTAACCCTATATTCTGATCAATAGCCTGTTTCTCAGCTCCAGCTAAGTAGCTCTTACCAGCAAGCTCGTTCTGCACATCTTGCCTTTGTGCTGCAAGTATCTGTCCAGTAACATCAGCTTGTGGAACCATTGCCATCAAAGCCCTGTCACCAGACTGTCCAGCTACATCCAAAAGCTGTGCTTGTTTTGCCTGAAGTGGGCTAAGGTCTGTAGGCCTCTGCATTATCTGAGCTATGTCTCTCTGCTTCTGAGTAGTGCCATACTGCTGCTTAGCAAGGGCAGCCATGGACTTATCATAGTCTACTTCCGCACCAGCTAAATCTTCTCTCTGAGAAGCCAGCATTTTGTTTCTTTGTCTGTTATCTAAGAATCCAGCACCTAAGGCTGCTATTGTTCCTGCTATTTGTCCTGCGTATGGCATATCTGCAAATTTAAGAATTTTGATTTAAACGACTATCCAGCTTAGAGAATTGATAATCTACATTAATTGCGTGTAACTCAAAGGGTTTATTGGTTTCTGTGGTGAGTCTTAGTCTAGCGTATGGACCTCTCATCTGATCACCGTTAATCTCTGAATTCTGAACACTAAGCAAATCTTTATTAGAGGTGAGAGTGACTTCACCACCTTCAACTTCGATTCCATATAGGTTATCACCTAAATAATTGACTAAATCTAAAGAGATAATTACTCCTTCTATATCAAAAAAGTCAAAACTGTTATCGTCGGATTCTCCAGAAGGGGTAATCCTACAGGAAAGAGTCAGTTCGTCCTTACTTGCCCTTACGAACTTAATTTTATCAAGTGTTTCTGTGTTACCATCTTCGTCAATATATGACACGTTAGTGTTTGGTTGAATGAAATCTGGCATAAAAGAGCCAGGTAAGTTAAACTCAATCTCCGAAACAGCATCCCCTGATGCGATGGAAGCGATTACATCAATATCTCCTGGAATAAAATAATTACTATCAAACTGAGTTGTTAAATCAGCAAACAAAGGCCCGTAATCAGTTCCTGCAGCCACCAAACCTGAAAATTCCCCTAACTTTCCTGCAGGAATAAAAACAGATGAGTTGATCTTAGACCTAGGCATCTCAGCGTACTTAAAGCCCTCTTTGTTTTTAAAGAAGGAACTCTTTATCTCACCCTCTTGTTTCTCGTTTCCTTCGTACTCATCATTTGTAAAGACCTCTCCTGACCACCCCTCCCCATTCGTTTCAATAGAAACAGACTTAAACATCTTGATTGCAGATGGGTCCTGATTGGATGATATCTCCAGGTATGACCCACTAGCAGACCCATAAAAATCGCACATGGTTTCGTTTGTGTCATGAACCCATGACTCTCCATCATCATTAAATGATATCATCTCTTCACCTATACTTGCGTAACAAGTAGGCTCAAAGCTGTACTTGGATGTCCAGGACTTAAACTTATTTGAATAGGCTATAGTCATTATAATGCTCCGTTTGTTTCGTCTTCGTCTGTATTGTCCCCTTCATCAGTTGACTGAACGTCACCTCCATCGAATGGAGGTATGTTAGCCGCATCCGCTTCCTCTAATGCCTGTACAAGGTTGGTGCTTATAGGGAATCCAAATGCAGTCAAAAGCATTAGAAGGTCAGATGTACCTACAATCCCGTCACGGTTTAAGTCACTGACAAGACTTGCTGAAGGTCCAATCGCTCCCAAAAGACTTCTGTATTCGCTGGCAGTGAACTGGTTATTAACACCATCCATTGAAGAGGGAACCGTCCATCCATCGAGACCGTTCTGAGTTAATTGAGCTGCTAGATCATAGTTTGACAGTATATTGAACCCAGCTTCTCCAGTTCCGTCACCCTCATCGCCAGTAGACAGATTTGCCTCTGATAAACCAGCCGCATCAATAAATGCAGTGACACCAGCTGGGCTTGTTATATCAATACCTTGAGACCCTATATACTCAGAGACTACACCCTCTAATATATCATCTGGAGTTAGAGGTAAAGAAGTGTCATCAACAAGAAGATTTATGTTTTGACCTATATTGAATAAGGCTTGATTTATTTCATTCTGATCGGTCGTGTTTATCTGACCCGCCAGGTCTTCAAGTCCATCAAAGCTAGCTGTAACGGCAACTTGACCAGGGTTAAGTATTGGTATGTCAGTTGCTATGTCTCCTTGCTGTAGAAACTCGTTAAGACCTATAACGCCATCACCGTCTGTATCTACAAAGACCTGAAATCCAGTTACGTTTAACGCATCCTCAAGTTCAGGATCCACTATAGGCCCCGTGATTGCAATATCAGCGCCTGGAGATGGCTGACTAACAATCTCAAAGTCGGTTGTGGGGACTTCATTCAGACGAATAATAGTTAATAGGTACTCATCCTTAAGTGGATCATAACCCCCTATCATCTTAAGAGCTCCTGAGTCAGATGATATTCTTTTAATCTCAGACGATATAGCCGACTCTACCGCTCCATCAGATATATTTCTGAGTCCTTGAGATCGATTGTAAGTGTAAACATTACCATGCCTCTTGTTAGCATAGTATATGGTGTCGTCATTCACAACAACAGACTCAGCTGAGTCACAACCCTTAAATCCTGCCTGAGCTATTGCCTCACCTAAAACAATATTAGATGATATGATATTACTACCCCCAGAGGCGTCTGATATTACATTCTTAGATAAAGGTATTAAAGAGATCCTAGAGTCCTGCATCAAAGTCAGGTAACCAGAAGATGTAGACATATAGTTTATTTCACCCTGGTTGTAATCATAGTCATTGTAATTGATGGAGTTAATATTGAATGAGGTAAACCTAGGTCTTGAAGACTCAGGATTACTCTTGTCAGAATAAGTTACTGAAGCCTCTCTTCTGGATTCCTTTGCGCTCTTACCTATTACATTAGGCCTCCCAAAACCTTTGAAGTCACCCCTGTTAATGTCAGTCGCTGTGTTAGACTCTAAAAATATGCTTTCAAAATTAGACGCAGCTCCAAGGTTGCTAGTGTTATCAGAAGTTATTAAGTCAACAAACTCTGAGCCTTCAACATTCTTTAAATTAACGGCAACCTTCCTGAACCATATATCACCTTTATTTAAAACAATAGTAGAGGGGGAGTGAACGAGGTTACCATCAAATGTAGCAATCCGATATGTGTTCCCCATCTCGTAGTAAAACTTCTCTTCCTCCTCCATATTTTTAGAGGGGGAGTAAATCTCCACTATGCAGTTCTCAGACCAACTGCTTGATCCTGAGCTAACGGACTGATAAGATAATCCCGTAGCTTCTGGGTTGTCCCTTAGTACAAGGAATTGACCTTGAGTTCTTGATGATATCGTCGAAGAATCCTCCTCTTGGTCTTCAAGTATCACACTATACTCCTCTCCTTCTTGTGGTACAGCTAGGTCAACTAAACCTATTACGTCAAACTCATACAATGAAGATGCGTATATCCTTGAGTCTTCCTGCCCGTAAGATATTACTCTTAGCTTATCCCCTTCTTTGTAACTGTACATATTCAACCCCCCAGCAACATTCTTAGCCCCGAATGAACTAGTGTAGGATATTTCATTTCCCTGCAAGTAGTTCAAAGAAACATACAAGTTGTTTCTCTCTGTGGATTCTACTTCTTCAGAGAATCTTCTTACATAAGCATTGGGTACGGAGTACTGTATGAAATTGTCTATGGTGGAGTTACCCCCATAAACTATCTTGAAGTAATGAGCCCAACTAGGCGGTTCGTGCTGTATAGATAGGGCAATCGATGATGGGCCTCCTTGAGATCCTTCTGGCCTGTCCTGAGAAGATAAACCAGGGACAAAGACGTTAGTCAAATAATTAACGAATCCATGCCTTCCTCTCTCGTCGTAATAAACGATTCCGAAGTCGTGATTTGCGTTCGATTTAAAACTTCTAAATACATCTCCAGAATAACTTCCAGAAACATTCAGAAAGGATGGAGCAAGAAACTGAAGGAGAGAAAAGTTAACGCTAAATGGACTTAAAGCCCCTGGAAGATCATCGTGTTCAAAAGGAACTGGGTAGGATATTGAACCTACAGTGTTATCATCAATTTCGTAAACGTTTATAGGACGTGCGTTTTGAAGCAAGGGTAAAACCGTAGGTCGGAAATCGTTGCCCCCAGGTATTGATCCTAACGGAAAGCTGCTGTAAGAGGTAAGTCCTATTCTTCCGCTAAACATAGGTGAAACAGAATGTGAAATCTGAGTATTCCAGTCGCCTTGATTGAGAGAGCCCCACGAAGATATGGCGTGTATAGTTGATTTTAAGGTGTTTATATCTTTAACAAATGGAGTGCAAAAAGGTATTGATCCTTGTTGATCTAATCTGTAATCATCATATGAGTTTCCACTTACACTATCCCTTGAAGGACCGCCCCCTGGACCTCCCTTACCATCAAATATGCAAGCAACACCCCCTGAGTTTTCATCACCCTCAGTAAGGATGTCAATTTTTGTTGGACCATTTTCAGTTAAATAGCCTATGATATTTTTGTACCCAGCTCCAGGAGCCAATAAAAAATTAGAGTCTGATGTCGATTCATCTATGTTTAAAGTGGCAGCCGTAAAATCACCACCATAATAAGACATATGATCGTCTAAATTAAAATCGATGACGGTCCCATCTTCATTCATAAACTCCACTGAAGGATCTATTACCCCCCAAGTATTTAAGAAAGGGATTGAACCTGCAGGAACACCCTGAACTGCGCTACTACTCCTTAGTAGGTTCTTATAGCAGCTCATTGGCTTTACGTCAGTCAAACTCAATAGAGAAAGCCTGAATCCCTTCTTAGTTGAGCTCTCAATGTTTGTATCGGAATCATCAAATGATGAAATTCCAAACTTAGCTGTAGCTTCTTTAAATATGACGTAGCCAATAGGAGCTTTATCTACATCGAAACCAGCCCCACCCTGTAACACAGCCATTATCATGCGAGATAAATCAGGCGCAGTATTTGTCTGACCTATGTAGGCTTGAGGTATAATTGTATGATTTGATATCGGTAGATTATGGTTTAGAGTAGATGTTGTGTCCTGTACTATGGACTCCTCTAATATAAAATCCTTGTACGTGAGCTCCGAATACTCAAGACCTGTAATTATTTCTTTTATGGTTGTGGCTGTGATTCCGTCAAAACCAGAAGATACCCCCTGGGAGAGAGTAAACCCTACATTAAAGACCAGCGATCCCCCCCTAAGTATTATCGGATTAGCAGCACTTGTACCGATTCTAGCGAATAAAGTTTCGTTTGCTGACTGGCCTGAGGAAGCGTTGTACTTTTTCTTCCACCTAAGACCAGAGCTATTTTCATCAACTATTCCCTCATTCTCTCCAGAGAAAAGAAGTACTTTTTCTGCGTTATTAACCCCGCGTAAATAAGAGGCCCCTGAGTCATTAGCGCTTTGCTCGCTGTAGTTAGCGGAGTTATTATTGAATTCATTGTAATTGTAGCTTGACGAAAGGGACTGATCATATTCCCCAATCAAAGCAGATTGATGGTAGGAATTATCAGAGTTGTATATGTGCCAATTCCTGTCGGGAGTCATATTGATATTTATCGATATGCCAGCACCAGGAGGTACTGAGTCTGGAAGCGATGAAGTATCTATCGTGAAACCAACAGACTTACGCTTTGCGCCTGAAGATCCATTAAGCTGTTCTTCATGAACTCCGATAAAGCTATTAGAACTAACCGTAAAGTCTACACCATCCAGAGGTCTTTGTCTGTATATAACTTGACCCTGACACTCTACATTAACGGAATCAAATCCGTCAAAGTAATTCCCATACATCAACCTATTCTCTGCAACGGTCTGAGCCTTCGCTTTCCTAGGTACAGAGTCGAACTGTTTGTCTATGTCTGATTCAGGAAAAGCTCTTGCCAGCTTATCATTGTAAAATGGGTAAACCCCTACATACTGATCGTTAACCCCAAACAAATCAGAGCGTTTTATCTCCTCAATTTCCAAAAAAGAAGAGCCTTCTCCCTCTCTAGCTAATATCTTGATGAATTCTATCTCTGGACCTGGCTTAGGTATGATAAGATTACAAAGGTTGTAACTATCGTGGCTACCATAAGTTAGCGCACCTTGCTGTATTACTGAGGGGGGAAATGCAACATCAGAATATACCGATACAGCAGATTCAAATCCATCTATATATATATGCTGGTAAGCAAACTGAAATCCAGAAGTACCTTTAAAATTACTAACCTTTCTATTATTATCCTTAGTGAAGGAAAAAGATATAGGGTCAAGAGGAACCTTAGGGCATGCCGTTATAAAGTCAGCCTCTGCATAGGAGTTGCCGTAGATATTTTCTTGAGCTTCATAAGCTCGGTAAGCATTTATCTTTCTTGGCTCATTCTTATTATCCGTGAAGAATATAACAGCATCTTTGTCAAACTCATCTCCATGGGTGTCAGGAAATGTCTGCTTGTTTATGTGAACAACATCACCCTTCACAAAACCATTAGATGGAAAGTTAAACTGCTTACTCTTGTATATCAACCTCACATAGGGCTGATCCCTCTGTCCTGAAAGTTTATCCTCTGGGTCGTATGCCCATATACCATGATCGCTACCTGTACTAGATGACACAAAGAAGTAACAGATATTTGTTTTCTGATCTATTACACTTCCGAGAACACGAGATTCAGCGCCAAAAGGTGTGGACTGATTAATCTCTGTGTTGCCCTTTATATTCTTTAGCACACCTATGTTTCCCCCTTCGTCTGAGCTTGAGTAAAGGTTTAAAGCGTCAATCATAGACGACTTATCAATTAGCTTACCATCAATATCTGTGTTAAGCTTCCTGGGTATAATCTTATCTATCGGCATTAGTACTTAGGTGCCTGCTTAAAGTTCTTACGGATAGTCTTTAGAGCTTCTTCCTTCGTGAAGTTGCTCATCCTGGCGTTTGCCTTCCTTCTTTCGTTATAATATTCCTGACGAGCTCTAGACTTTTCAGCAGCTGGTACAGTAGATTTTCGTTCAACTATCCTGTAATACATATAAGACCTCAGGGCTTCTTCTGCGTACACATGAACTTCAGGATCATCAGATCTAGCTTCATCAGCTATATACTCCATAACAACTTGAGACTGACCACTATTAGTGTCTATCTCAATTCTGTTCTGATCTAGGTTTATACGATACCCTCCAGCCAAGTTGCCTCCCCCCACACCATACAGCCTACCTAGTCCGCCTTGATACAAGTAATTCTCAAATACGTAAGGATACTCACTACCACTATCACCATCATTCCCTGTGGTAGATGATTTAGAATCTGTTCTGGTGCTGTCTGTTATGACCTGAGAGTAGTTGATGTGTTTATTCTCACCGAAAACCCTGACAACCCCGTCAGACCCCACAACGCCAATCTTTACCATATCAACAAAATCCGCTGGTAGAGTAACAGTGCTGTTCTCAGCATTAACAGACAGCTTTAATGATCTAATTTTCTTACCTAAATCAAATCCAATTTCTCTAATTCCCCTTAAGGCAAAGTTTTTTATAGCTATATCAGAAGCATTGCTAGCATAATCATCGCTATCCAGCGTTACTATGAAGTCACTAATTACCTCCGAAAGTTTTACTTTATTTTGACTCATTATTCAGATGCTTCTTCTTGTGTTGCAAATGCTGTTATGTTAGGATCTCTGAGCCTGATACCTATAAGCTTTGCCATTTCCATTACTACTTCAGTGAGGTAGTGAGGTGGCAAGTGAAAATCCCTTGAGTTGGTAGAATCAAAAAAGTCTTGTTCGTTCCCTCCAAACTCAATAGAGTTGAAAGCATAAACAGGAGGTAAAGTACTTACTGTTTCATTATTTGTTATTGACCCTGGCTTCGAGTAGTAAGTAATTTCCACGTAATCAAGATTATCAGGAAACACCTCTATTTGACTTCTGCCTACAAGAGCTACTGGAAAATTTACAGTAGGCTTCGATAGATTGCTTGATAGCAAGTAATTAATTTTCTCAGGTTCATAAACCAACTGACATTGTACAAAATCTTCTCCTTCTCCTGATTCAGAGCTGACATTGCTATCCGCCATGATGCTAATCAATTTAGACATATCATCTGGCTTAGGTATAACAACTAATGTACCGCTAGTCCCGAACGCTTCATTATCATTTTCAGCAGCACTAATTTCCGTTCTTTTGATATAGAAAGATAAATCCTCAAGACGCTGCTTTCTAATTGACTTATCTCTTCCAGGATCGAAATTCTGACGAGCCAGTCGCTTAGCGCTAGACAGCTCTGAGAACATTTCATTATAGATGTTCAACTGAGCTAAAGCAGAGAAGTTGTTAAATACTTGGGGTGTTATAAAACCCTTTTGCTCTTTATTGGCTAAATCCTTTAAGGACTGATATACTTGATACACGCTGACCATGAGGCAAATATACGAAAAACAAAATCAGGCCAAATTTGCTGCTTTATGCTTGTATCTATTGTAAAGCTGAGTGGCTAAGTTCCTGCAGGTGAGATCACCTAAGTCTTTTCCTACCACACCAAACCTGGCTATTCTAATTAAACCTTCGTTCGTATTGAACGGAAGAACCATACCTAAATATCTAACATCAAGCTGAGTGTCTTCTTCGTCAATACTAGATTTTCTTGAAGCAACTAACTCGCCATCCTTAGAGTATATAAACAAATCTCTGTTGATTGTCCTTCTAACGACAAAAGTATACAGATTCTCCTCGCTAGTTATTTCTTGCTGAGTGTTCTGAACAAATGGGAAGCTACTAAATAAAGCTTCAAAGGAGCTTGATTGTGGATGGCTAGATGAAATATCAGAAAAAACGCCATGATTAACCTCAAACTCATTACCCAAAGAGTCATATGGGAATGGCCCCATGTTTGAAACAAATGTAGGGGATGCAAGCGGAACACCGTTATACTTACTAGCGTGTAGCGGCTTCATTAAAGTGCCTGGAGGTATCACCAGGGTCATGTAGGTTACGTAATCTGTATAAGGGAATGTAGGGTCCTGTGGTATATTGCTTCCGATTCTTTCGACTATCTGCATTACAGATCTACTAAACTCAGTAGCTATATCATCCTGAGATACTGTGTATATGATAAGCCCATGAGCCGTTGCTGGGTTATTTGGGTCGTGAACGGAAACGTAAATGACATCACCCGCCAACAAATTAGATGACCTAGTGAATGTCTTAAAACTAGTGAGATTACCAGACCCATTAGTGGATACAGTGAACTTAGGTATCACTAATCCTAAATCGTCTTGGGCACTTTGATTAAGGCTGACTGAATCCCTTAAAATAGCTTGAATACTATCGACTATATCATCAGAAGCAACTGTAAAAGAGATGTTTATACTGGTGTGATTTTGAAGATCGAAACTTACAACGTCACCAATAAATAAATTATTTCCAGTGTTGTTTACCCTGCATTGGGTTATAGTAGCTCCATCAGATTCAATGTCATCAAAAGTAGGTATGAGGGGATTAGACGAAGGGGTTACATCAACACCACCCCTAGTTATCACTACCGTACCTGATTTCGAGCTGTTGCCAGTAAAAGAAACCAAGCTTCCACTGGTGACGCTAATAGCAGATGTTATGACGTGATCAGTCTTAAACCTCTTATAATCAGCTACTTGTGAGTTAGAAAGCGATGAAGGTAAAGTAGCCGCTACAACTGTTCCAGAAAAAGATACATTAGTTTTTAGCTCACCATTCTTATCAAAGGATATAGTTTTAGAATTACAAGCAGTATCTGGGTTTCTACATATAGGGCCATCATTAACTAGATCGTAGTCGTTTCCACCGACACCTGAGTTAACAAGTGTAGTTATAACGTGACCATCTTTAGCTGTTATGTTTTCACCTCCGTAATCAACGAAGGGTTTGTTTTCAACCTTTAAAAAATCAATGCCATTAACTATTGCGTTAGCATCAAGGCCACTAACGATAGCCTCAGTCCCTACCAATCCACGCTCTACTGGACGAGCCCTTACCCTTGTGTCAATGTTAGGTGATGGGGTTATAGTCCTGAATGTGTTCTCACCTCCTATAGCGTCAAACTTCATGACGTCAGTTACTGTATTCTTATTTATGAAGCTAATGATATTCTCCATAAGGTCGGTTTCTTTACCTACCTCACAAGTAACTGTAATGCTAGTCTTCTCAAATGACTCTCCAGCAAGCGTTAGGCTGTTCTCTTCAAAGGGGGCGGAGTTATTGAAGTACATTATTAAAGCACCTCTGTCCGCAGCCATATAAGCTAGATTATTTGCTGGTAGGGATATAACGCTAATACCCTTTCCGTTATCAGAAAATACTGCACCTCCACGCAGAGCAGGTTCTTCGCGCTTGAATAAGAAAAACTTTTGAGCCATACGCAAATATACAAAACAAAAAAGCCACCCGAAGGTGGCCTTTCTTTATGCGATTTCTTTTTCGATTTGCGCTAGGACTGGCGAAGCTGCCTCTGTTAAACAGTACCTGACAAATATATCCATCGGATCTTTACCTATAGGTACTACTATGATTACTTTATTTGTATCATACCATCTGATGGCATCCTCGGATAGCTTTATGATTTGCATCTTTTCAGCCTGTCTAAGCTTAGCCTTCATAGTGACTACTGGATTATCGAATGAATCGATAAAAGTCTGTGGTGAAGCTTTAGCCTTTAGCAAAAGGTCGTGCTTAATCTCACTGGCTGGACGATCAGTATCAATAGAGAATGATATAGCTACGGCCATTAGCTCATCTAGATCCTTAGACCTGAGCAATGTAACAGCATCATGAACCAAGAACTCATCATCTACCGTTTTTTCGATCTTACCTGAGTTGTCCTCCATGTAAAACTTAGAGCCTCCGTTAGCCATATTATGAGGGCTTAACTCAAGGAACCTCTGAAGGTTAGGCTGTTCGGGCTTTACGAATAGATTCTTATCCCTGAATACGATTGGCGATTTAGTAGCAAATTCTGATTGCTCATCCTTGAATACTGAGTTCTCCGATGCGCAGTACCTTATTGCTCTTACCCGATTAGACTCTTCGTCAAATACTGTTGTATCGCTTTGATTCAACATAAGAACATTACCACCCTTAGGGGCAATCCACCTCTTAATGGACTTTCCTGTTGGGACGGGGGGCTTCATACCCTCGATTAAGATAGACTTTGATTTGGCGGGACGCCCACGCTTTTTGGCTTGTTGTAATTGTGCCATAATTAAATAAAATTAAAAAAATAAATAAAATCAGGAAACGGTTGCACTAACAATCGAACCTCCGTTTCTAAGAACCCATGCAGTTCCCATCCATACAAGATTTAATACGACAGGAAAATCTCTTGATGTACTAGTTGTCAATGAGAATTCATCTGAATTAGCATCTAATCCTGTAAAGCTCACCAGAATTTGATTGTCTCCATCAGCACCTTGCAAATAAAGTATAATCTCCGTGCCTAAGGTTTTAGCATTTGGAATGTTAACCTTTAGGTTTCCGTTAACTTCAGCGACGAAGTTTGGATCATTTGGAGCTCCAATAGATGACTGTTCTTCATTAGAAATAAGAAAAAAGCTAGTTTTTAATGGAAGAGTAATTGAGTCATTAGCTCCGACGCTTGCGTAAGAGTATGGATCGCCACCTAAGAAAAAGGAGGAGAAATTTTGGATTCTTGGTGCTATTCTGGGCATGGTTTATGTTTTTACGTTATAGTAAAGAGGCAGGGGCCGAAGCCCCCGCCCATTACCTTCTAATTTATTACGTGAGCAATACGTGCTGGTTAGCACCGCGAGTCACCAACGCACACTCTGATCTGTAGTGGAACTTAGCGACGTCTTGGTTATTCGTTTTGAATCCGAGTACATCACCACCTTCGACCCAGTGGTTCATTTCACGATCTTGCTTGTAGTACATCTGCAATGATGGGGCTCTTTCGCCTGTTCTTGCATCAGCAACTTGCGTCATTGGAACCATAGCTCCTTTGTAGAAACCACCACCTGCAGCGTTATTGAGAGAACCAGCCAGGGTAGGATCATTCAATAGCTTCCAGTCATGCTTGTGGAAGGTATAACCGCCACGAGTGAATGACTTAAAGCCAAGGTTCACAGCCATATCCTGAGAGTTATTGAATGCACCGAATTGAGATGCCAAACCACCAGTGATGGTGTCTCCAACACCAGCAGCTAAGATATCATCAATATTTAAAGAAGCAGCTCTATTCAAGTACATAGCGTACTCAGAAGGAGCCCCCTGCGCGTCAAGCTCAAGGATGATATCATCAATCTCTGCAAGTGTTGCAGAGACGCCAAAGCCCGCTGAAACGATACCTCTGTCACTCAAAGCAGAGAAGTAACCCTCAGTACCTACGATACCGTCATTTCCTGTAGCAGTTCCTGCTTGACGCTCACCAAAGAGCATGAGCATCTCACGCTGATCCATGAATCTCTTACGAGTATCATTCTCACCCTTCAAGTACCATCTGTAATCACCATTACCAGTATTGATCCAACCTACGTTAGATGCCTGTGATCCATTCACATGGAATGTCTCTCTTGCAATGATGAAGTCCTGAGTTCTCTTGTTGATCTCTGTTTGGTAGAAATCATCTGGCTGAGAAGCGCCCTGCGCAGCAATGTTACCTATCACAGAAAAATGATCAGTGCCACCAGTAGCCTGCAGCAAAGTAACACCTGCCAGTGAGCGAACGGACATAGTTGTAGCTCCGAGGCTTTCCTCCACCAAGAGTACATCGCCAGTCTCTTGACTCAAGAGTACATCATTAGCTCTTGCTCCTGCTCCAGAGGCAACAGTCATGTCTAAAGCGCCGTAAGCAGTCGCTGTCGTCCCAACTGTAGCAGTGAAGGCTTTGTGCAAACGACCCTCCTCCCAGTACTGGATTTGATCAGAAGTTCCAGCGTTCTTCTTTGCACCAGTCAATTCCAAGAATCCTGTAATGCCTTGATCTCCAAACGTCTTAACGTAGAGATCCATATTGTCTGGTTTGTTATATTCCAGCAATTCACCTAGAGCAACGTAGTTGTCTGGTGTTTGTTTTAGTCCTGGAACTTTATTACTTCCATTCCCTAAAGCTTGTCCTGTAGCAGCCATATTTTCTTATTTTAAAAGTTTAAACGAACCCAAAGCCGTTCTGCTGACCGTATGCTTGTTTTAGTTGATCAGAGAGCGTGTTGCCTTGAGATGTGTTTGTGTTTTGTTTAGGGGTTTCTGTAGTTACGTTAGCTGCTGTATTTAACAGATTCTTTTGACCATCACCAAGTCCGCGTGTGTACGCAGCTTTAACAATTTTGTCAACGTTATCTACTACCGCTCTGTGAGAGGACAGCTTATCGTAATCCCAGGAACCATCCTGATTAATATAATCATCGAAGTACTCATCGAGACGAGCATTCTTTGACTTGAGTTGACTTTTGTATTGATCATCCAGTCCAAACTCAAAGGTCTTGTCTTCTCCTAGGTCAAACTCTAGACCTGTGAGTGCATCAACCTCTGATGACATTTGATTAATCCAATCGTCTGTGATTATAGACTCCTGCTGTGGGGCTGATTCTTCATCCTTAGGAGCAGAGTAGCTGTCTCTCATCCTATTGATTTCAGATCTGGCCTTATCGCCATCTATCTTCATTTGGAGTTGCGCAAGCCTAACCTCGTCATCCGTATGGACATCTGGATTATTCTTGTACTTACTCCCAATTAAAAGTCCCAACTCTTCATAAGAAAGGTTCGGGTAGTTATTAGCCATTTCAATTTGAATGGCTGTCATGTCATCCATACCTTCAGGATTCAACGACTGATACCTGAACCAATCTTCTGGCGCTCTGCCCGTTTCTTCAACGAACTTAGCGATAGCGCTGATTCTTTCATCCAAGGCTGGTGCCTCAGATTGTTGAGCCTCCATAAGTTCGTCAATGCTACTGACTTCTCTCCCAAGCTTTTGGCTTAAGAAATCCATTACTGCAGACTCGACTTCCTGTGGTGAAGGCTCTGATGTAGTTGATGGCTCAGCGATCTCTTGCTGTTCAGCCTCAACTGGTTGTTCTGTATTCTCTTGTACAGGCTCCTCAACAGCAGGTTGTGTAACCGTTTCTTGAATAGTCTGTTCTTGCGCAGCCTGCTCTACAGGTTGCTCGGTAGCCTCAGGCTCCATAGAAGCCATTACAGCTTCTGGTGAGTCAAAGGTTTCAATCTTACCGATTCCTTCAAATTCGTTTTCCATTAAAATTAAATTATGTTTTTATGCCAAAGTCACAGCTGAGCTATCCAATCCGAATACCCCATACTCGACCATAGTATCAACTTTCGTGGCGTAGCACTTGAACGTTTTATCCACCGCAACAGGGATAAAAGCAAATTCACCTCCTCCAATCTTAGCTACGAGATCATCGTTATCTGAATCTTGGTAGATATAGATAAAGTTTTCTTGCTCAGAATCAAGGTTCTGAACATACATATACGCTGATGTGAGCTTGTCATCTGCTTTATAGACAACAAGAGCACTAGCGTTAACGGAAGTTTGCGCCACCTTAGCTCTAATCATACTACCCGCATCAGCCTCAAGGTTGATTGAAGTAGAAAGATTCAAAGCGCTGCTCATTACATCAGCACTACTTAAGCCTAAAGAGACTCTAATAGTTGCCATTATGCTTCAAAGATTACCATGTACTCAACAGTCATGTTGACAGAGCTGGTATCAATATCAATATCGTTTGATCCATCCCATGGGAAGAAAGCCCAATCGCCAGCATAAAGACTACCCAAGTTTAAGTTAGATGCACCCAACTCAATGGTAATGAATTCAGCAGCAGTGGTTGAGGTATTCTTAATGTAAACCTTGTGAGCTTTAGAGTCTGTATAGTCAGCAGCATCGATCAACTTTGCGGCAGTCGATGCACTAGCGTAAAACTTCCGAGCTACCCCAGTGGTTTGATCTAGTCCAGTAGTTACCCCAGCCTTAGTTAAAGTAGCTGTAGTATTTAGGGACAAAGCATCGCCCGTGAGGTCAGCGCTAGAGAGTGTAATTGTTGCGGTTGTTGTAGCCATTATTGTTGTTTATATAAATGCAAATATAACAATTAATTTTTAGGCTTCTTCTTCACTTTAAATCTATCAACTCTACCCTCTTTTCTTTTCTTCCTTCTGGCGGCTCTTCTCTCAGAGGGGCTTAACTCACTCCACGTAGTTGGAGTATTAGAAGATATTTTTTTTGTTGGTCTGAAGGTCTTTCGTTTTCCTCCAGTATCTTTTTCACCAGACTCCGTTTGCCAGTCTTCTTTAAACCAGCGCTTAAGGTTTAATCCAGCCTTAGTTTTTCTTACCGCCATTACCCCAGTTATTAGATCCCACCTTTCTACACTTAGCTAAAGCCCCAGAAGCGTAAGCGGACGGCCAAACTTTGTATCTAGATTTTACCTTTCTATAACAGGCATCCTTGACGGTACCGCCCTTCTTGTAACTTTCACAACCGCAACCGCATCCCTTCTTAACTCTCATGGCTTGCTAATTTAAATTTAGCTTCCTTTACGGCCCCAGGATGAGGTTTGTAATCCCCCTTCATTAGAAAATACCTACCTCGATCTAGCATCCAGTGAAAACCATCAGGAGCAGGAACAGACTTAGTAGCTGAGCTTACCTTTAACTTACCTCCTTTGTTGTACTTGACTGCATTCATTGCATTTGATTCTTTGCAAGCAAGAGCTTGATCTCCTGGATGTCTTTTAGAAGCTGTTTTACATCTTCTCGGAACTCACCGCTATCCGCTTCTAGTGCGGAAACCCTTGCCGACAGCTTACTATAGTCAGAGTGAAACTTCACCCAACCACCTACTAAAGATCCTGCAACGAGCAGGAATTCAAAATGAGAAATATTTTCTGGCATCTCAACTTCTTAATCAACAGTTCCACTTCCGTAACGCAAGAGCCTTCCTGGTTGGTTTACCATTAGGCTTCTTCATAGGTCCTTTCACGCCAGACATCCTAGCACAAAAAGACTTTCTTCTTTTCGCTGCCTTACTTCCTTTCTTGAGCTTAGATGGGGGTGTAGTAACGGCAGTCTTCAGGTTGCTACCTGTTTCTGCGTTATACTTCTTTACACCAGCGGCAGTAAGTCCGCCAGAACGAGACTTATGCTTGCCCATCTTGAGGCTTACATTGCCTCCCTTTTTGTATTTTTTGCAACAGCGCATACCGCAAATATAATAAAAACAAAAAAGACCCACTAGGGGCCTTCATTGTATTGTAAGCTTCTGATTATCAGCTGTTCAGTGTAGCTTCAGGAAATGCCTGAGATACAGCTGAATCTACGATCACGTCTAAATCTGTTTCTCCAGCAGAGTTATTGTACTGAACATTAAGGTTGTGTTCGAATACGCCCCCGTTCTCTACTGCTTTCATGCTAATGTATACGTTCTCTTCATGAACGCTTACCTGCATAACAGATAGGGTTGGGTTTAGAATAGTAAAGTGATTCTCGAACTCTTTCTCACCTGCGATAGACCAGGATTTCGATTGAAATGTAAATGCCATAATGTTGTTTTATAAGTGCAAATATAATTAAATAAATCGATTCTTTAGTGCGTTGTAGTTTTGAAGTATCTCTGTAGAGGAAAGAGCCCTGTCATATACCTGTACGACCGCTATTTTACCATTAAAAAAAGCAGCTAAACTAGAGCTCTTTCTAGCGCCTATAAGTGCATCACCAGTAGACCCATTACCTAGTAAGCTATAGGGGAAGCTACCTGTGGCTTTTTCAACCCCATTGAATTGGATCTTTATATTGGTTCCATCCGATGTAAAAGAAACCATCGTCCAAGTATCATCTGGGATAGTATCTGTAGTTACAAACTGAAGATTTTGGTTTCCAGATGTATGGAAACCAATGGCCCTTATTTTGTTATCTGCCTCCATCAAAAACTGCCAGTTTCTAATAGATACTGCCGAGTCATCGCTTGTTAATATTTGGCCAGCCGAAGTGGTTGCACTTGGGTTAATCCATGCAGAAACTGTAATGTTAGCAGGTATGACAAGGGATTTTATATCCGTATATTCATTAGACCCATTAAAGTAAAAACTACCCCCATCGCCAGAATCGAACGTAGGTGTGTTTTTTAGAGTACCATCAGTGTTACCCACTAAGTCGGACCATGTGGTTCCTGACCCTGAATAGCTATTACCATTAGCTGCATCCACGTAGAACACCAACCCATCCGTCACTATACTTTTACCGAAACTGTAACTCATACGAATCTGTTTTTTAGGGCGTTGTAGTTTTGGAGGATTTCTGATGAGGTGAGTGCTCTATTATATAAAGAGGCATAATAATAATTACCAGCCCACATTCCTAAGTTATTCCCATCTGCGTAAGAAACTAAACGCGTAATTTCCATACCATCATAACTACCATTGGATGAAGTGCCTAAATATGTGTTATTAATCCACCAATAATTACTATTCCCTTCTTGAGTAACTTGTAACATAACTATTTCATTAGAAGGATATGATATAGAATTTAAATCACTATTCGTGCTATTATTGCTTTGGACTCTTAAAGTAGCAAAATCATTTGTAACAGCTATAAAGTTATCAGTATCGGCAGCCCCAAAAAACATAGCCCAATTTGAACTAGGAGTTAATGAAGGAATTTTGGTAATAGCGAGTGCTGTAAAATCTCCTGGGAGGCTGGTAGATGTAGATAGATTAACTCTGTCATTCGTCCCATCAAATACAATACTGCCACCATTTCCCGAATCAAATGTAGGTCCATTTTTTAAGGTACCATTATTATTACCTGCTAAATCGGTCCAAGTAGTACCACTGCCAGGATACGACTCATAATTAGCAGCATCTACCGCAAATACAAGTCCATCGGTTACTACCCCTATGTTACTCTTCACGCTCATACGAAACGGTTTTTTAAAGCATTGTAGTTTTGGGTGATTTCAGAGGCAGAGAGGGTGCGGTTATAAAAACTCACATTAGATATTGAATTTGGGTAAGATTGACCAGGGTTCCATACTCCATTATAATAATAAGCACCAATAGGAAGAATTGAGGGAATTGATAATGAAGTGTCTGTTTTTGTAGCGTCGCTTACTCCATCAACATAAAGTGTTGCAACTCCATTAGCAATAGAGGCACATACATTTGTCCAGTTTGTAGTAGCATCAATAACACCTAGTTGATTTCCTCCTCCCCATCCTATAGTCCATTTTCCAGACTTCATCATTAAATAAACCCTATCTCCATATCTAGAGCCAAAAAATATTACGTTTTGTGTGGTATTTGGTAATTTAACCCAACAGTTAATAGATAAGTTATGGGATTGATTACCTGTGGGGAATATATTACTAACATCTATAGGTACAGAATCATCACTCCCATCAAATACAATACTTCCACCATTCCCAGAATCAAATGTGGGTCCATTTGTTAATGTTCCATTATTACTACCTGCTAAATCAGTCCACGTAGTCCCGCTCCCAGGATACGAGTTATCATTCCCCGCATCAACGTAGAACACCAACCCATCGGTTACGATAGGTGCGTTATTTGCAAACCCACCCATTTAGATGATGTCTGCGTTAGGGTCAGTCCAATCAGTCCCAGCCAGCAGCGTAAGAATATCTTCATGAGTGTACTCCTGACTGCGCGTCGTCAAAGCTGTTACCGAAGCGGGCATGTCACTTTCATACTTCACAAAGCTCTGAGTCCCTGCTAAGTTCTTTCTCAGCGTATCTGCTGATGTCTCCATGACTTCTGAGAAGTCGATCGTGTCTACCTCTGAGAGGTCAAAGACTACGTAGTGTCTGTTATCGAAATGCATGATATTAAGTTAAAGTGGTGCTCTTCCATCCACCGTTGATGTACACGTAAAGGTAACACGTACCAGACACGATACCTAACTGCATAGTACCCTCAGTTGCAGTTCCTGTTGGTGCAGCTGTGAGGATCTGAGGCAAAGCCATAGTTCCGTCAGAGTTGCTCTGGAACATAGGGAGACCAGAAACATCATTAACACCAAACAGCGTACCGCTCGTGCTAGTATCTACCTGGAAGAGATCATGTGTTCCGTCGTGGATAGTGAAGGTGTCAGCCGTACCCGTAGGATCAAGCTCAATATCAAGGTTGTATCCGTTGGTGTCTATAGTTCTATCAGCATCAAGAGTTTGATCGGCAGTTCCAATGCCTCCAGACCCGCCCCCACCGCTTACCGTAGTGAATGACAGAACTCCTGATCCATTGGTCGTTAGCGCTTGACCCGAAGTACCGTCAGATGTAGGATATTGTAAGTCGTGAATAAACGTGGTTCCGCTGTGGCATTCAAGGTTAACCCCGAAACCAGGGTCGCTATTGTCTGTAACCTTAAATATGCCGCCATCGTTCAAGTCAAACGTTAGCGTGCTGCCATCGTGGTCAAAATTTCTATTGCCGCTCTGTGTAAGGTTGGTATTGGCTAAGTTGGTGTTGGATCCTCCTCCTCCTGCCGCTGCAAAAGCAAGGTCTCCGCTAGCGTTTACAGAAAGTATCTGACCTGTAGTTCCTGTAGCCGCAGGTAAGGCGTACCCTGTCCCTGCTGGATCACCTACTTGTAGCGTGCCATTTATTCTTACGATGTCATTATCGAACTCCCCGTAGATAAGCGGAGTAACTGAATTGCTGTTTTCTATATAGAGTTTGTTATTTAAAGATGTCTCTGTTGATGCTACATTATCCCCTATTAAAATATTCCCATTAGAAGATGTTAGTGAAACACCAGCATTTCTCCCAACCATAACGTCATTACTACCATTACCTAAATAATTTGCCTTATATCCTAACAGAGTAGTCTGGCTTACTGGGTTTCCTGAGCTTCCTCTTCCAGCTTGGTAACCTATTAAAACTGAGTTACTCCCAGCCCCATACCTTCCTGTTTCAGAACCCACCCCAACATTTTGAATTGAAGCACTTTTTAATGCACTACTCCCAATTCCTACATTACCATTACCACTAGTAATACTACTTCCAGAACCATCACCAATTAAAACATTTCCTGAGTTATTAACATTTATACCTGCTTGACTACCTATAAAAACCCCACCTGATGTTGTTGATTTTCCTGCTTGATAACCTATTGCTGTTACGGAGGTTGAGTGACTTGAATGAGAGCTACCCGCTTCGAAGCCAATAACTGTATTTTTGGATGAGGTTGTTAAGGATATACCTGCTTGATGCCCAATCGCTGTGTTATGATTTCCTGTAGTCAAAGCAGTCCCAGCTTGATACCCAATCGCTACATTAGCAAATCCTGTAGTTAATGATGCTAATGTTAGGTTACCAACTGCTACTGCGCTATTAAAGACTGACGATCCATAAACGCCCATTCCAGAATTAACCCCAATTAAAGTATTAGTTCCCCCCGTTGAATATCTACCAGCGCTTGTTCCAATGCCGATGCTATTAGAAGACGCAGCGCTACCAATTGCATCACGACCAATGGCTATGCTATTCCCGTGGTTACCCGTTCCAAGCGCATTAACGCCAAGCGCAACATTGTTTGTCCCATTAGTTATGCTGTCTCCAGCGGATTGACCTATGAGCACATTGTAACCTCCAGTAGTTAAAGAAGATCCAGATAAATACCCAACAGCTGTATTGCCAGCCCCAGTAGTCAGCGAAGTTAAGGCTTGATATCCGACAGCTACTGTATTGGAGAAGGTAGAGGAGCCTGAGGTACCCTCAAGGGCAAATGCTCCTACCGCTGAATTGTTATTACCGCTTGTATATCGAATTGTGCGATACCCAATAGCGTGGTTGTAAGTGCCTGATGTAGCCCCAGCCGCATAGTAACCTAAAGCGACGTTTCTCAGCGCCCCATTTCCATTTGCACCGTGACCAACTGCCACTGCTTCATAACCAGCTCGCGCAACAACACCAATTGCAACAGCGTTTGAACCTGTTGTCTCTGCGCCCCGTCCGATAGCGATACCAGATAAGGCTACCGATGTATCATATCCAATCGCTGTGCCTTGGTTTGCGGTGGCAGTGCTTTGATATCCAACGAGCGTGTTTTGACCTTGTGTAGTTAAAGCGTCCCCCGCCTGATACCCAACAGCTGTATTTCCAGCCCCAGTAGTCAGCGCAGTTAAGGCTTGGTAGCCGACGGCTACTGTGCTGGCGAAGGTTGAGGTACCTGAAACGCCCTTTGCGGCCTCATAGCCGACCGCTACGTTTTTGGCTCCTGTAGTATATTGAGCGGTTTTGTTACCAACTAAAACAGAGTAGTCGGTACTGCTTCCGTTAGACGAATCACTGCCAAGAGCTACGGAATAGTTTCCTGCTTTTGCCCTATACCCTATTGATATACGCTCTGATTTGCTATGAAAGGCGCCAGCCTGAAACCCCATAAGGACATTATACGCTCCTGAATCGTTTTTACCAGCATCATGACCTATGTGTATAGAATAAGATCCGCCTACGTTTCCGACATGTCCCGAACCTATCGCAATAGCGTTTGGAGTTGCTATCTTTCCTGCAACTTTTACATTTCCGTTTACGTGCAAAACCTCAGAAGGTGTAGCCGTACCGATACCTACGTTACCTGTGTTGTAGTATATGTCGTTCGTTGCGGTTGTCCACTGAGATGTGTCTATTTCACTCCACTGAGTGTTATAGTCTGTTCCATCAACCTTCACAAGAGACTGACCCGTTGTACCCCCCGAAGGGATGCCAACTCCATCAGCCCCGTCTGATCCATTGGTTCCAGGTTCCCCCTGAAGTCCTTGAGCCCCTGTAGCACCAGTAGACCCTTGAGATCCTGTAGCACCTATAGGACCTGTATCTCCTTGTTCGCCTTGCGGACCTTGAATGCCTTGAGGACCATCAGGTCCGATATCTCCTTGGATGCCCTGAGCCCCTGTATCTCCAGTTGCCCCTTTAGGTCCTGTAGGGATAGAGAAATCAAATACAGCATCCTTAGTTGTGCCTGAGTTTACCACAACTGCTGGTTGACCCTCAGCAACAGTAGTTACTGTACCAGCCGTTACCGTAGCTGCATCTCCTTTTATTCCTTTCTCCGTTACAGTTACAGTAGTAGGTGCTGGAACGGTAATATTCACCTTATTGGTGTCGCTGTCAAAATTTATAGCCATTAGTAAACGCTGTAATATGTGTTGAGATTAGATTGGATAGCAGAACGCTCAGAAGACTTATCACCGTCAAGCATGATGATCTCCTGTACATTACCAGCAAAAGAGTACTGCTTGTTGTTCCAGGCGTTAAGGATTCTGTCAGTCTTCATGGCGCCGTTTCGCGTGTAGTTGTGATCACCAACCACGTCATTCCTTTGAGCTGTGTTTACATCAGACCCATCTCTCCTTACGTTAAGGATAAGCTGACCCATTTCATAAAAACTCGTGTTAGCCCCACCGTCACCGTAGTTGCCCTTATTATTCTCTCCGTTGTTAACCTCTAAATACAGCCTGTAGTCAACCAGCCACACCCTGCAATCATTCCCAGTTTGAGTGCCCCAAATCATACCGTGATTATTATTATTTAGAGTTTTTTGAGCAACGAAGAACAAGTCGTACTCATTAGAGGCACTAAACTGCTCATCCATAACCATTCCTGCGTCAATAGTTTCGATGCAGGGCTTTCCATTATCTGTGATAACAGAACCAGAAGAAACAATCTGCGGCTTCCTGCTTGAGTACGACGTACTGCTTTCCCAGGTGGCGTCATTGCCATCGCCAGTAGAACCGCCCTTAGCCTGATCGTACCACTTTACAAGGTATCCATCGCCACTTCCGCAGTGGTTCAAAAGAGCTGTAGTGTCTAACTCAAGGCTAGAGTTAAAGCCTATATCAGCCTCAACATCGCTGTCGTTAACCACACGAATGGCAGCACCTCCGTAAAAGTTGTTTAAAAGTCTTAGACTATAGGCAACAGAGGTTCCGCCAAACCCGTTTGAATCGCCTACAACAAGACCTGAAGCGCCGAGATATCCAGCGACAACGATCTTAGTTGAAAGGGGAGGCGTGCCAGTTGATTGAACATTAAGAATGGCATCATTAGACTGCGATATAGCAGAATCTAAAGCTGTGGACGAATACACAGTCCCTTGAGTCCAATCAGACGCTGTGTCTGGATCGGCAAACGCTTTATCAGAATAGTAACTGGTTCTAGTCAGGGTCTGACCAGGAGCTGGTAACGATCCCAAAAGCTTTTTATGTAATCCCTGCCCGTCCGCTCTTGCTGTATAGTAGTATTCTATATCCTCAGTAGCCCCCGTTACTTTACTGGCAGATTCAGAGTTGAACCTGTTAAGGTAGTAAATTTCTGTGTCTAGTCTGATAGTTCCAGAACTGGCTGGAATCATGATGTTGTTAGCTGCAGATTGAGGATCGACTGGCCTGTGAAGCCAAGTTCCAGTCACGGTATTGTTTAAATCGTGACTGTCTGGGTTTTGTTGGATGCTATCCGTAAACCCTATAGATTTTACATAGGAGCCGCAGGTTAAAGCATCATGGCTGCTAGTTGCACCTTTTATTGGCCCAGAGTTAAACCCATTCCAGTTCATAGCGGCTTGGATATATGGCGCCCCCATCACAACTCCTCCGACGAATTTTACACTTCCTATGATACTTGTTCCACTTACATTAAGGGAATTAGCCGTCACCAAACCATCAAAAACAGTGTCACTTGACTGAATCAATCCAGTTCTATCTAACGTGATTATCTCGTCGCCGTTGTTGTATAAAAGAAAAACGTATTGATCTGTTTCGCTTTTAACGAAATAAATACCCTCTAAGGTCTTATATAGTTCGTCGACGTGATTGTTTGCGGGTTGGTGAATAAAAGCTCTAAGTGTACCCGTATAAATAGACCTAACATAAGAAAGCGTGGTGATGTCATACGCAGTCGAAAGGCTATACTGATGTACGTTACTTGATGTCGTGGTGATGTAAACCACAGACCCATCAGAATTAAAGTCTAGACCTCTTGCGTTTCTATCGACGGTAGAAAATGTTATGTCTTTAGATGAATTATAAGTAGCCGTACTCAAATCCCAAGCGGTAGTTAAGTCCCATACCCTACACCTTGGGGTTGCGTCGTTATCTCCGTCTAAAACGTAAATAGTCTGACCATCTGGAGTAAATCTCAGGGCGGAGGGATTCCCATCTTGCGAACCAACATACAGCCTATTAGTTGCTGCTGTTGATATAGTCGAGGCGTCCCAAGCGGCGGTAGCTGTGTACTCTTGAATTTCATCGCGCTGACTACCAATAATAAAGAATTTCTTCCCATAGGTTGATGAGTCGCTTGCGTCATCAGCAATGTGAATGCCATACAGTTGTCCTTCATGTCCGCCACCTCCAATAGACGACGAACCAGCGAGGTCAACATCAACAATATTAGCCACTACAGCACTCTGAAGATCCCAAGCCGTAGCAAGAGGAACCTCGTGGATGTCATCAACTCCGTTACCAACTATATAGCACTTAGTTCCGTCTGGCTTAAAGTAAAGATCTCTTGGGTGCCCTTCGCCTAAAGCTAGGTTTACGCTGCCGTCATCAGCTGCTGATGCATCCACCCCAAATTCACCCAATCGAGGCCTCCAAGCCCTTATATCGTCACCATCAAATGAAGTAACCAATCCATCAATGCCCACACTCCCTGGCTCCCACTCGCTATTCGTGTCATTCCACACCAATGCCTGGCCGTCTGATGGGGTTGTAGTAGTGGTGTCTACATCTGTTAAACCATCTATGGATTGAGCTACATCACTAAAAGATAAGTTACCGCTACCATCTGTCTTAAGGAACTGACCAGCAGATCCGTCAACCGCTGGATAATCTATACCGTTAATAGAGACTTGAGTTCCAGCGATATCTACATTTCCCTGACTAACTTGAATTTCAGCAGCGTCTGGTAAACCGCTCGAATCATTGATTTCAAATTGCCCGCCATTAGGATTAATGATAAAATCATTGTTACTCATGTCCACAGTCCTATTGTCATCTAATGTTAAATCTGCATTAGAGATATTAGTATCTGTCTTGGCGTTATTAGCTACTATATCTGAAGCCTGTTGAGTAGTGATCCCGACCTTCGCATTATTAGCTACTATGTTTGCCGCCTGTTGAGTAGTGATCCCAACCTTAAGTGTGTTGGCGGCAATCTCAGAAGCTTGAGTTGTGCTAATGGTAGTTGTGTCTCCAGCAAGTGCGGTGGTAGATGTTGTACCTAAAGCAAGGGAAGAAGCCGCAGCAAATGATATGTTTCCAGACCCGTCCGTCTTTAAGAATTGACCAGCCGTTCCGTCAGAAGAGGGGAGGTTGTAAGCGTCAGATATTCTTACAGCGCCGTCTTCTTGTACGCTAAACCGCTCAGCATCATTGTAGTCAACGACAGTAAACTTCTGATCAGACTCGTTGTTGTCTGTGTCTAGCTTTACAAGTATGTTGCCGTTAGACCTAATTTCAAGGTCATCTGGAAGTAAAGGCCCAGATGTTGTTGGGGCGATTATAGATGTTCCGTTATTAATAAATGTTAATTGCTGAGCGTTTAAGGTTCCTGAAAAAGTAGCAGAGCCAAGCTGTGAAGATCCAGTTACGTCTATTCCGCCAGCGTTTACCTGAATCCCAGAAGTAAATAAAGGCTTAGAAGAGAAAAGCTTTTGACCTGAAACCACCTGTGAGCCATCAAGGTCCATGTAATTATCAGTAAAAGAAACGGCACCTCTTCCGTCTGTTTTTAGTATTTGGTTTGCTGTACCGTCGGCAGAGGGTAAAGAATAAGCGGTTGTGCTATCAGTACCTACTTCAATAGCGCCGTTAACCCTAGTGTCTCCGTTAACATAAAGATTTAAGCTACTATCTATTTGACCAGAGTGGTTAATAGACACAACGCCGTTAGCAGTATCTATGCCGTCTACTGATCCGCCATCAGTAGAGGCTACGTTTCCAGTGACAAACTGACCTGATGGGCGAGGAGATCCAGAAGAGGCAGTAAAGACATAGGAAGCGTTTTGGCCTGCGCCATCTTCATTAAGAACCACCTTATTAACTGAAGGATCCCAAACAAGGTACCTACTACTTCTGGAAGATACAGAAGCGCCAGTTGGAAGAACGGTTGCGTTTAAATTATTTACATCCAGGTCAAGATCAAACTCTGGTATATCGTTAACTGAAGATACAGACCCTTCTACCCCCTGGGGACCCGCCTCACCCTGAATTCCTTGCTCACCCTGAGGACCAACTGGGCCTTTAGATACAGTTACGTTAGGCTTCGAGCTACTCGAAGAGACCGATACATTTATCTTAGCCATTGGTATGTGTTAAAGAGTGATGTCTTCGTTTACTGTAAACACCCCGTATAAAATTGTTTCTACGTCATGTAGATTATTATCAGTAAGCGAATTAAGAGTTGTATTTGCTGCGGAACTGTAAGTAGGAGCAGTAGAAATTAAATGTTTTTGAATGTCATAAACATAAACACCAGCGGGAAGAACAGACATAGCTGAGTGTAAGATCTTAAATTGAGCTAAATTTGTTGTAGTAGTGGGAGCAGAACTTGCAGTTCTTGTGTCGGTACCAGAAGCGGTAACTATATCAGCATATTTTTGAATGAGATATCCTCCAGTTCCAGTTCCATCAACATCATCAGTATCGGCAGCTCGAACTTCCATCTTAAACACATACAAGGGATTTGTTGATGAAACGGAACCAGTAACTGCATTTAAGTCAATAGCTACCCCGTCGTCATCCTTTAACTCAAGGTTCATCTTAAACGTATCACCACGCTTGCAAACGACGTCTAGCCTTTGCGATCTATCTAGGTTTAAAGTATTTGCCATTACTGTAGTATCTCTGATGTTATATCTCCTGATTCTTCTGGAAGCTCACCTCTCTCTCCCTGACGCTGAGAAAGCAACTTGCTTTGCTCAACGGCCTGCTTCTTTACCCTAGCGTCTTTTCTGTCTTCTTTTTCTAAATCCGAACTAGACTTAAGGTCTCTATCTTGTTTAGATCTAGACTCTGCGGCCTGAGCCTTTATCATTTCTATCTCTTTATTAAACTCATGCTTAACCCCTTCAAGTTTCGCTTCAAGCTCGCTTCTAAGCTGAAGTTCCTGAGCGGTAAGCTGAGACTGCAATTGCATCTCTTGTTGTTTTGCTTGTGAAGTAGCTTGCGCTGACTGCTGCTGGATCTGAGCTTGTTGCTGAGAGTTTTGCATTGCGACCTGCTGACTCATAGCCATTCTTTTTTTACGCCTAACAACAAGAAGTCTTTCAGCTTGATTTATATCTTTCAGTTGCCTTACAGAAATAGCATCCTCCAGATCTATCTCTTTTTGAGACAAAGCTATTTGAATGTTCTGTTCCAAATACTGACGCTCACCCTCTTCCATCTCTTTTATCACCCTTACTCCAAAGTTGTACATAGAGAGGTTTCTAAAGGAGCTCAAAACAGACATATTCTCTTTGCCTATAGAGTTTTCGTATATTCTGTAAAGAACGGAGTCTGGATGGATTACCTGAAGACACTTAACCACATCACTGCAAACCTTCTTATAAAGAATCATAGAAGAGTTGGTGATGTCGTATATCGCGTTGTTGGCAGCAGCCAGGGCCTGCTGTCTTACACCCACAAGAGCGTCTCCTTTTGGTGAAGAGGCATCCATGACTTCGTTGATGCCAGTAGCATCTCGAATCATTTTTAAATAGTGGTTGTACAGCCCAATCAACTCATTTATGTTTCGGATACTGTTTCCAATCTCCCTGATGGGTGGATTCTGAAATCCTCCCTCTGGGTTCTTACTTCTATAGTAGAACACACCAGTCTGCTCGTAAATATCGTGAAGGTCAAGGGGCTGTAGCTCTCCGCCTTTTCCTAGCTGAACGTTTTCTAAGCCTTCAATATCAATAATGATACCGTCTGGCTTAGCCTTAGAGACCGCCTGCTGAATCTTTAAGTGCGTAAGCTGCAACTGATCAGCAAAGCCGATACAGCTATCAACCATAGACTTAGGCATCATGTCGAGGATGTTAGTAGAGCAAACCGAGTACGATAGATTAGTCTTGGAGATATCGTGAATGTTTTTTGGAATGTTATTCTTCTTGCTATAATTAAATAAGAAGTCAGTCCCCAAGACGTAACAACCTCCGTACACGGAAGCAGACTCAAGTTTTACTACATCTCTGTTAAATACAGAGTTCTTCGGTCCTTTATAAGCCTCCCCCTTAGAGTAAAAACCTACGTTACCGTGTCTGCTCTCTTTATTCTCAAAATACTCACAATCGACTGACATAAACTCAAAATCAAGGACCTCAACCATATACTCGTCGTAACCAAAGTTAGACTGGTTGTTTACTCTGTCGTAAGAAGATTGATTCATCTTACTAGCATCATAGCCGTACTTCTTCTGAGCCTTATCAGCTATCTCTTTAAACTCCTCCTCTGTAAACTGATCTCCAGCCATGCGCTTTAACTCATGGATGGGGACATACCTCACATGACCAGCATACGTAAGGTCTCCAAAGTCTGGATCTTCCGTAAAACTGTGAACAAAATTTACAGGGTCAATGTAGTCAGTTTTAATCCCGTAGCTGGGGTCGTTAGATCGCTTTACAACCGCCATTCCTGTAATGGCAAGATCGTTTACACATCTACGTAAAGTAGAGTCATTAAAGTCGTTCCACTCTAGAGTTAAGTTAGTCGCAAGTTGAGCGGCTATCTCAGAAGAAGACTTTATGTTATTGTCTATAAATATCTCAGACTCCTCCAAAGACTCTGGTATCAGCTCAGAGCTCATGCCTATAGAAACCCCTGTTTTTTCTTCTATTTTAGAAATAATTCTTTTAGACTGAACAAGCATGTCTACCTTTTTTCTGCTTGCGTCTTTTTCAGAAGAAGAAAGAGGGTCGATAGCCTCCAGGTTTGGATATGGGGATAAAGACAGGATTTTGTTTACTACAATCCTAACAAACTTAGGCAAGATAGGCACTGGGGTGAAGTCAATATTGAGCATACTCCCATCGCCGTTATTTGGGTCTAATGAAGTAAGAAGAGACTTGTAAATAGCTGTATCTTGAGTTCCGTTCGCATAGCGTCGGTTTCTTTCAAAGGTTTTCTTTCTTTTCCCAAAGATGGAGTTTTGTTGATCCATCTTGCCCCACTGCTTATATACAGCTTTAGCGTAGCTAAGACCGTAAGTCTTGCTTTGCTTTTGCTCAGACAAGGCCAGCGGGTCTGGAAAATTAGATTTTTTGTTGTTACTGTGCATTTGCAATGAGCTGAGTTATTATAACTCCAATGCAAATATAGTAAAACTAGAAGTGCCAGGCTTTGGGCTTGTGGGTCCTAAAAAACTTCTTGTCGGTAAAGTTGGAAATCACCTTTTCCTTCTTGGCTTTCTGAGCCCCTAAAAGGGCCAATCCAGAACTAATAGTCAAGTCAAACTTAGTGCGCTTATCTATCTTGTACGCAATCCAGTCCTCTAGAGTTCGGTTAAAATACATATTTCCAAACTCCTCAGTCTCAGCTTTTATACCTACATGATCGTGTATGTAAGCCTCTATAGCCTGGGCGTGAGACTGTATCACGTCCTGTGAGTTAGATGGGATGCCTTTAGTCCTTACGTTTACCGATGAGTTGCCTGTCTTTAAGAAGTCAGGTCGGTCCATTAAGTAGCCGTCGTAACCCCTTGATTCAAAGTACCTTACGATACCGTACTTATTGTTCTCTACAAGTAAAGGATACCCGTAAAAGAAGGCGCACATCAAAACATCCTCATAGAAGATGCTGGCTAGGTCTGGACGAGAAGCGTACTCCACTACGAACATATTAGCAGGGGCGTCCATGCTAAACTTATTATACATATGTAGAGCGCCTTTAGAACCCCTCCCGTCCACTGTAGCGTCTAAATCATATGAGTCAACCCCTCCAACGCCTATATGACTGTTAGGGGCTATCTTCTTACCTCTATCGTCTTTTTTCTGATTCCTCAGATGATCGGGGGGCATCCAGGACACCCTAAACCTACCGTTTGGGTCTGGGGAGAACACAACCTCTTCGTCTTTCTTCCTCCATATGAAATTACCTCTTACCACGGGGTTAG